>Ga0209715_1000172_pt1 | contig 57719 bp, 51 predicted proteins | sample COGITO_mtgs_1205_2_FD_184809 | JGI IMG/M metagenome (GOLD analysis project Ga0209715, IMG submission 184809) | Pelagic marine microbial communities from North Sea - COGITO_mtgs_120503 (SPAdes) (version 2) | ecosystem: Environmental > Aquatic > Marine > Epipelagic ... | reverse complement strand
GTGAAATGAATAGTCGTGCGCCCTACTTCCATGCTTTGCCACCATCTGAGTTCATGCACATGAGTTAGGCCTGCCCTTTTTAATCTTTTGCCATCGCCCATGGGCACCATGAATATAGTTTCGGGATTAAGCTTATGGAGTTTTTTCAGCGAATACATATCTAGATGATCGTAATGATTGTGACTCACCACCACCGCATCAATGGTTGGCAAGTCTTTTAACGTCATAACCGCAGGAATCATGCGTTTGGGTCCAGCAAAACCTATGGGCGATGCACGCTTAGCAAAGATAGGATCGGTAAGAATATTTATATCACCGTTGTTGATTAAATAAGTTGCATGCCCTATCCACACCGCATAATTCAATTGATCGGGTGAAAGTTCTCGCCACTCATCTGAGGTTTCAATCTCTACTCGTTCAGGGCTTTTTTCTCCGTCAAAGACCCAGCTCATTAATTGACCAAAGCTCTTACCGTTTTCATCGTCGTTTGTGTTTTTAAATGTTTCTGCGTTAGCGAAGTCAACAAAAACAAAACACAGGATACCTAGGGTCAATAGATGTTTCATGGGTGACTAAAGGTTATGGAATGTAATGAATGGGTGAAGACCAAACACGTTCTTGGATGGTTTTTGGCATATCCGATCTTGGTTCAACATCGTTTCTAACCGCATCCCAGGTACTCCATCTGCATGTTGGATTCTCAAGAGCCCTGACATAATAAAATGCACGTTGCTGAACTTCAAACGTTGGATCATTCCAAAAGGTTTTTAGCTCAGCAGCACCGACATCTTGTGAGAAGGCGCAACTAGAAATATCTACTTTGGCGTTGTTGTCAGGACAACGATGAGTCAACGGATCTGGCGCAGCACCATCGGAGCAGGCAACATCAAAAACTTGTTCTTGAGGATTGCCACCGGCATCCACATAACCTTTAATAATTTGCACTCTTTGCAGTGGTGCTGTGAAAGAATCTCGGACTGCCCAGACAAAAAAAGCTGGAGTCTTTTGTGCGATACCATCAATGTCTGAGCCCATTGTCTTTGCATTGGCATACAAATGCTCAACCAGGTCAGGGTCGTTAACCTTGCTTTGATCTAAATCATACCCAGCAAAAAAACGTATTGTCATTCTAGGACCCGAAGTAGCAAAAGATTCTTTGCGTCTAAAAGCATCGTAAATACTGTCACGGGTGTTTTCCTCTGCCCACACTCCGGCAAGCCCTGAGGCACCCCAAGTGACTGCTGATGAATCCATGTATTTGTTGCCATCAACCTCAACAATTGACTGTTCTGAAGACAAGAAAGCTGGATCAGTCATTGGGATCGAGCCACGCAGTTCTGCGTTTGAATCTAGGATTCCAATTTTTGCAAAGAAATTATCTTCTTCTTGAGATGAAGCTGCAGTATGAGTGTCGCTTGATCCAATGAGACCAAATTTATATGGATTAAAGCCTTCTTTTTGTTCCATGGCTATGCCTTCTAAAAGGGCGTCTCTAACATAGCTGCCTTTAGGCTCAGAGTAATCCTGTGTAGCTACCTTGTAAGGCATGATTTCAAAGTCAGCCCATTCGTCATTGGTTGAAAGTGCCGGGTGAGTATCGGAGGTTCCTTTTACTTGTGTGATTTCAACTATGGGCTCATTGCGCATGCGCAATTCTGCATATTCCTTTGTCAAAGGATTGCCAAATGAATCTTTGAGCGCAAACATAAATCCATCGGAACCGTTTGAGTTGTGCGGAATTGCCAGGCTTTCAATCCCATCCTCTCGCAAACGATCCATCCATTTCCAAAGACCCTCAGGATCATTGGAGTTACCTCTGCCATAGGGCACAGAGGGAATGCGATTGCTGTTGCCTTTGAAGATTACATTTCGATGCAAATTCCCCATGTCCGGGGTAGAGGCAGTGTATTCGTAGGCAATAAAAGTGGTGAAGTTGCCTGGGTCATTGTGTCTTTGCGCAGCAGCAACCGTATCAGCCCATGCTCTTCGACTAATTGAATCTACGTATCGAATGTCTAATTTTCTTTCAGCCAAAGCAGTAATAGTATTAATTAAAAAACCACCAAAGGCTTCTCGCCTTCTATTAAATGTTGAAGTATTTAAATTCTCTGGGCTATTAAGATCATTGACCTGAGCACTCGAAGGAGAATCGTAATACGGATTCCCTGGCGTGGCTGCTTCTGCTACTTGACCAAGAAAAGTTCCATGGTCTGTTACTCCATAAAAATCCAAAGGTCTATCAAGGCTCACTTCAAATCCAGCTGGATGCTTGATAGGCTTACCTTTAGCAAACTCGTAGGCATCGTCTGGGGTAGCTAAAGTTCCAAAAATATAAGCATCAAACGAATAAGTTGTGTGCACATGCAAATCTCCAAACAATGGAACCCTAGCAGCACTCTGTTGGGGATCAAGATTCATGTATGGATCAACTGCTTGAAAATCCCAATCTAAAGAAGGTTGACTCGCAAGACCTTCTCGTGCTCCAGCAATGTTTAAGAAACTATCTGCAGCAATTTCTTCTGCTGGTTCTGAGCAAGAAACTAGAAATAAAGATAGAAAAAATGAAGTTAAATATTTGTACATAATTACCCCTAAAGATGTGCAAACCTATTATGTTTAGGTATTGCTAATTGATCAAGCCCTCCCTAGGTAGCTCTAAGGATTGCATCAAGGTATCATGAATGAGAGGCAAATTAATTGAAAGAATCAATCACATTATCTAAGGTCCAAGACCTTTGCACAGCTAGAAAATTAAACTTAACTAATTCAAGAGCTTTGATTATGAAATCATTAATTAAGTTTAAAGGGCCTAAAACAGCCTACCAAATCCTAGAGCATATTCACAAAAATGATCCTGCCGCCAAGCCAGCAACAATTTACAGAGCCCTAGATTTTCTTTGCTCCAATCATTTTGCACATCGAATTGAGAGCGATAACACATACGTTGCTTGTGACGGGAATGAGAGCGCACATGTTGCTCAGTTTCTAATTTGTATCAGCTGCAAACAAGCCATTGAATTTCATTCACACAAAGCAACAACTGAAATCTCCAAAAAAGCCAAAAAAGAAGGATTTAAAATTACCGATGAAATTCTTGAGGCTAAAGGTTTTTGTCAAAACTGTCAGTAATCCTTTTACAATACTCAATCAAACATGCGCCCGTAGCTCAGCTGGATAGAGTACTTGGCTTCGAACCAAGGGGTCGGGAGTTCGAATCTCTCCGGGCGTGCCACCTCAGTTACAAATACCTTGATGATTAATTGTTAAAACTTATTGGCATATCTTTAATATTAGATAGTGTCGAGGTATGGTATTGAGTATAAAAATACTTAAAAATTGTAATGAAGAAAACACTTGGACTTATACTTTTATTAACAATGACTACCACAGGCTACGGATACGATCGAATTACCGGTGAAAAATTTGCCAGTCGCTCTGAGGTTATTGGTCAGCATGGCATGGTTGCAACCAGCCATCCATTGGCGACCCAAATTGGTTTGGATATTCTTAAAAAGGGAGGCACTGCAATTGATGCCGCTATTGCAGCAAATATTGCATTAGGCTTAATGGAGCCTACAGGAAATGGTATTGGCGGCGACTTGTTTGCAATTATCTGGGATGCCAAGACTCAGAAGCTCCATGGGTTAAATGCCAGTGGCCCTGCCCCAAAGAATATTTCAATTGATTATTTGAAGTCTCAAAACTTAAATAAGATTCCTTCTTACGGACCTCTTCCGGTCACCGTGCCTGGAGCAGTTGATGGGTGGGTCAAATTGCATGAAAAATTTGGCAACCAAGAATTTAAGAGTCTTTTTCAACCAACGATTGATTATGCGCTCAACGGATTCCCTGTTACCGAAACAATTGCTTATTACCTAGAGAGATCTGCAGGCAGATATACAGAGTATCCAAACTTTAGTGAGCTTTGGCTAAAAGATGGAAAGACGCCAGCAAAAGGCGAAATCTTTAAGAATCCTCAGTTAGCAAAAACATTGCAAGCAATTGCTGAGAAAGGCAGAGCTGGATTCTACGAAGGAGAAATCGCTCACACCATGGCAGACTTCATTCAATCTGAGGGTGGTTTTTTAAGCTATGAAGACCTATCGAGCTTTCACTCAGAATGGACGCCTCCAGTATCTACAAATTATCGTGGCTACGATGTATGGGAGTTACCGCCCAGTGGGCAAGGAATAGCAGCTCTTCAAATTCTTAATATTTTAGAAGACTTCGATATAAAAAAAATGGGGTTATACAGCTCTGAATATATTCATTTATTTACAGAGGCAAAGAAGTTAGCTTTTGCTGATCGTGCAAAATATTATGCCGACCCTAACTTTTCGGATATCCCTGTTCAAGAGTTAATCTCAAAAGACTATGCCAAAGAAAGAGCAAAAAATATTAATTTTTCTAAAGCAGCAATGACAGATGAGCCTGGGATTCTTAAAAATGGAGACACCATTTATTTAACTGCTGCAGATCAATACGGCAATATGATTTCACTCATACAAAGTAATTATCGTGGCATGGGCTCAGGCATGATGCCACCGGGCTTAGGATTTATGCTGCAAGACAGAGGCGAGCTATTTAGCCTCGACCCATCACACAAAAATGCTTTGATTGGAGGCAAGCGCCCTTTCCATACTATTATTCCAGCCTTTGTAACCAAGGACGGCAAGCCCTTTATGAGCTTTGGAGTTATGGGAGGTGCAACACAACCTCAGGCTCATGCTCAAATTGTTATTAATATGATTGATTTTGGAATGAATCTTCAGGAAGCTGGCGATGCCCCAAGGATAGTTCATAGCGGCTCATCGCAACCAACCGACGAAGTAATGCTGGACGGAGGGTCTCTAAGTCTTGAAAAGGGCTTTGGCTCTAAAATAGAAGATGAGCTGAAAAAGCTTGGCCATAAAATACAATACGAAAAAGGTATTTTTGGGGGCTATCAAGCCATTATGCTAAAAGATAATGTCTACTTCGGAGCTTCTGAAAGTCGCAAAGACGGTCAGGCCGCTGGGTATTAACCGAGTCTTTTAAGTGCGCAAATTTTATTGCCCGATGGATCTTTGAGATAAGCTAAATACATTTTTGCACCCATGCCTTCTCTAATGCCCGGAGGATCTTCGCAAGCAGTTCCACCAGCATTTAAGCCAGCTTCGTGCCACTTATCGCCAGTAGCTTCGTCAGCAACACTAAACCCAACAGTTACGCCATTACCATGAGTGGCTGAGTTGCCATCAATGGGCTCAGTAATAATAAAAATATTTTTTTCATGAATGTACATGTATCTTTTTTGATCAGACAGGTTCATGGATAGAATTCCTGGCTTGCAGCCAAGAGTCCCTAACACTGCATCGTAAAAAACTTTAGATTCTTCTATATCGTTTGCTCCAACCATCATATGACTAAACATAATATCTATACTCCTTAATTATTTAATAACTCAATCTCAGCGCCTTGATCTAGAATATCTTGAAAACCAACAAGATTAAATACATTTGTATAACCAATTTTTTTTAAATTATGACCGGCCAATGCAGATCTAACACCTATGGCACAAAATACATAAATGGATGTTTCAAGATCTATGTCTTCGTTGTTGTTTACCCTAAACTCGATAACGCCCTTAGGTATATGCATTGCGCCTTTGATAGTTCCTGAGGCCTCAAGTTCCTCTAACTGTCTGACATCAACCATCACTTTTGTATTTTTATCATTCTTGTATTCGTTGAGGTCGACTCTTGGTATTTGCTCATTGGCTAAAGCAAGTTGTTCTTCTGTGTAGGTCATATTATTTCTCTGATGCTTTGGTGTTTTTATTGTTAGCAAAATACATTCCAATCATAACAAAGATAAAGCCACCGAAAATGATCCAAGTAATTTTTTCCTGCAGAAATATTGATCCCCAGATAATACTAAATACAGGCAATAAATAAGTTACTGTTGATGTTCTAACCGCGCCAATTTGCTCAATCAATCTAATGTAACCAAGATAAGCGATTCCAGTTGATACGATGCCAAGCCACAACAAAGCAGCAATAGCATTATTGTCTGGCATTTGATCGGGAAGATTGAAAAAAGACAGTGGGGTTAAAAATAAGCCACCAAAAAGCATGGCCCAGCCTATTAATACAAATTTATTAGCATTCAATTGGTATTTCTGTATATAAACCCCTGAAAAGGAATAAGACAAAGCTCCAACCAGCGCAAATCCACTGGCACCTATTGTGGCAGAGCCATTGGCAGGATTAACCAAAACAAGAATTCCTAGAAAACCTAAAATAATTCCAAATATCTGCTTTGGAGTAATACTTTCTTTTAGCCAAAAGTATGCAACTACCATGGTCATAAAAGCTGTCGTACCATTTAGAATACCCAGCATGTTTGAGGTAGCACCAAGAGACGCATAGGAAAACATGGTAAATGGAAATGCATTACTAAATATGCCTAAGATCAGAATGCCAGAAAAATGAGATTTAAAATAAGCTAAGTATTTTTTCTGCAATAAAAAAGGAAGGAACAAAGCTCCAGCAAGGAGCAGCCTAAGATTTACCAATAAAATTGGGCCGAAATCGTCAGCAGAAATTTTTATAAACATAAAAGCACTTCCCCAGACAGCGCCCAATAAGATTAAAAGAATCCAATTTTTTAATTCCATGTATAAAAGGTACTTGAATGATGTTTATGAATTGCAGAATTATAAAGATAAATTCCAATTGAAGATAGAAGATAATTTAGCGCAGAAGAAGAAAAAAAGAAGCCTCCCGAAGGAGGCTTCTAACTACCAAAGTTATATAAGTCTGGTAGGCGAATTCAGAGTTTTACCTCTTGTCAAAAGGCAAGCCCTCTGTTTTCTAATGTTTTGTAAATACTAATAAGATCACCTCCTGAGATAAGGGTATTAAAACAAGCATATTGAAACCCCCTTGGAAATTTAAATATGCGACAACTTATTAAAAGTATATATAGAAATTCTTAGAAGAAAAGTCCAAGAGTATTCTTCTCTGCTAATGCAACAATTCTGGTTGATAATACTCTGCAGGCTGCATAACAGGAATGACTTGACTGAGAGAGCTAGGAGCATCTTCATTCATTTCTAATGCCAGGTATTCGGTTGCCTTTTCTACATCAGCTCCAAAGTATTTAAATGCAATTGTTTTGATTCCTGCATTCTTATCTACAAAAGCTTCGAATTCCTCGAAGATTGGATCTGACTGATTTATATTTACTAAGTTATTCATAATTTCATATTTTACTGTATGTATGTACAGTATTAAATAATAAACGAGTTAAATTGTCAACTCAATAAGGCAAGCAACGGTTAAAAGCTGTAACTGAGGGATTTATTAAGGTTTAAATAAAGTATCAAGATTTGCAAAAGCCTTAAATTCAATCGCATTATTGCTAGGATCGCATATAAACATGGTTCTTTGCTCGCCAGCCTCCCCCTTAAATCGAGTGCGGGGTTCAACGATAAATTCCTGATTGTTATTTCTTAGCCTTTCGGCTAAAGCATCAAACTCTTGAAAATCAAGTATCACGCCAAAGTGAGGTACTGGAATATTATCACCATCCACTTGATTGCTTATTTGTACAGTAGCTGAGTTTGAGAGATGGCAAACCAATTGATGTCCGTATAAATTAAAGTCTATCCAATGCTCATCTTCCCTTCCTCGAGAACAACCGAGCACAGATTCATAAAAAATAGTCGCTTTGGTTAAATCTGCAACTGGAATGGCTAAATGGAATGGCTTGATCATTTATAAATTAAACCTTAAATGTTAGTATAAATAAACCTTAATCATTAGAATCTCAGGAGAACATCATCATGGTGAAAACACTTAAATATATCGGCTACACAATTCTTTTAGGCCTAGCCATCGTTTCACTTTACATGATTAATTTATTTGCAATGAAACCCTACTCTATTGATCACTATCTCGCTAAGGAATTAACAATGGGTCTTTTAGATTCTCCAGAGTTTATGACGTACATAGGAATATTTGATAAATATAATGCTGTCTTGAAGCATAACCAAAAATTATCCATCAGAACCTTAGAAGATGGTGATGAGGATTATCAAGACAGTTTAGATCATCTATCAATGCTAAAGAGGTACGATTCTTCAAAATTAACAGACATACAAAAGGTAACTCAAAAGATTGCTATCTTTGACACTGAGAACAATATCAATGAGTTTGAAAACTTTAGATATCATTCATACCCGTTTAATCAAATTGGTGGGAATCACCTGGGCCTTGTTGAGTTTATGACCGATACGCACCCAGTCAGAAATCTGAGAGAAGCATCTGATTACATTAAAAGAGTTGAAAAGTTCGATGAGTCATTAAATGCAAATTTAATTTGGTTAGAAGAACAGAAAAAATTAGGCATCTTTGCCCCCAAATATGTGTTTGATCATGTGATCACTCAACTTAAAGAGTTAATTGCTTATGAGGATTCAGACAATCCTTTGATGCAAGTCTTTGCAAGAAAAGTGGATGCATTGGATATTGATGAACAAAAATCTGAAGAACTAAAAACTGCATTAAGCGCTGTCATTGCATCGGATGTGAAATCAGGATTTAAATCTATCTTAGGTTTTTTTGAATCGAATTATGAATATGCAAATACGAATCATGGAGTTTGGTCTTTACCAAATGGTGATGCATTTTATGAAGCAAGACTAAGATCCTATACAACCACCGATTACAGCGCCGAAGAGATCCATCAAATAGGACTCTCAGAGGTTGATCGCATTGGCGCAAGAATGAAAGAAATTTTTCTTCAGCTTGGCTATCAAGTTAATAAGCCTGTTGGAGAAATGATGAATGATCTGAATGAGAATCCAGATTTCTTATACCCTGATACGCCCGACAGAAAAGAGATTGTTGTTGCAGACTATAATCAGATGGTTAAAGAAGCCGAAGAAGACGTTAGGCCATACTTTGCAAGATTTCCAGTAAGCCCGGTAGAAGTAAGAGCAATACCTGAATACTCAGAACAAACTGCCGCAGGAGGATACTATCAAGCCCCTGCCCTAGACGGTTCGCGTCCAGGAGTGTTTTATGCAAATCTTTATGACATTAAGCAAACTCCTACCTTTGGCATGAGAACACTGACCTTTCACGAAGCAGTACCGGGTCATCACTTTCAAATTGCATTAAACCAAGAAAATGAAGATTTAACTCTTTATAGAAAAATGGGTTACAGAACCTCTGCTTTTACAGAAGGATGGGCCCTGTATTCTGAACAACTTGCTGTTGAGGTTGGTATGACAAAAAATCTCTATGACGAACTTGGAGTGCTTCAAAGTGAAATGTTTAGAGCCAATAGATTGGTTGTTGATACCGGAATGCATTACAAGCGATGGACCAGAGAAGAAGCAATGGCTTACATGAAAAAAACGACTGGAATGTCTGATACAGAAGTAAGAGTTGAGATCGAGCGATACATAGTCTGGCCAGGACAGGCGACTAGTTACAAAATGGGTATGTTAAAAATACTAGAGCTAAGAAAGAAAGCTCAGGATGCATTGGGTGAAAAATTTGATATAAGAAAATTTCATACCGTCGTCTTAGATCAAGGCATTGTCCCCCTCTTTATCTTGGAAGATATTATTGATGAGTGGATTGCAACTAGTTAACTTTCCGTGATTTTAAAAGTGGCCTTAAACTTAGCACTAAGAACGCCAAGACTATTGTTGTGCCAAGCATGTCACCGACAAAAAATCTAACGATTTGATCTATACCTATCTCACTTGAGCCCATAGAAAACTTTGTAAGTACGAGATTAACGAATAGAGAGTTGTATATTGCTGAGATCATAGTTATCAAGGCAATATGTTTATAATTTCTTTTGTTTAATGGGCTTCCGGAAGTATTGCCTAAAGGGAAACCAAACCAATACAGAGTCTGCAATGCCAATGGAACTGAAAGTACGCTTAACAACCCTGGTATGACATTGATCAGGCTTTCGATATCTAAAAGACTAAAGTTTGGGCCCCAAAGCTCGGCAAGAAATAGGGCTGGAATAGCCTTCCAGCCAAAATATACTACACATAAGACCCTAGCTGCATGCGGCAAGTAAAATAAACTTCCTAGCCAGTTAGGGTTTCCTTCTATCTGAACAACAAAAAAATACCAAATAATCCAAAGAGCTGAAGAAAAGACAAAAGTAGTCAAGGAGAGTGTAAAAAAATTTTTCAAGCTTTATGTGGTCTTTAAGAAAAACTGATTAAGTATTCCCGTTTGTCATCAGGAGATTGATCCAAAGCAATGATGCCCTCACCTGAAAGTTTTCGAAGTGTTTTATAGACAGTTGATCGTGACATTCCGGATGACTGCACTACATCGGTAATATTGCAATGGCTTCCTGTCTTAGCTTCATTTGATATAATTGTATAAAATACCTTAAGCTCGTTTGGGCTAAAGTCGGTAATATTTAATGCACTTTCAATGCCGGCTAGCATGTTCAAAGCATCGGCTATGTCGTTAAAAAATTTCTTCATTGTGTGGTAGCTAAATTTTAAGTTTATCTAGGTTGTGTGAAATGATCAAGGTAGAAAATTTATAAACCAATAGTGGCGGAAGAGATAGGATTCGAACCTACGGTGGGTTACCCCACACTTACTTTCCAAGCAAGCACCTTAAACCACTCAGACACTCTTCCGAGAATGAATTATACAAAACAAATATACATAGAGGGTTCCGATTTCTTATTTATTTCAGATAATTATCTTATATACAATATATAAAATATTGATAATTAATTATAAGTATGCATAATATCATTTTTAAATCTTTAATAGGAATCAACAATGAAATTTAGAACATTTTTAGCGCTATCTCTTTCTGTCTTTGGTGTATTTACTTCGGCTGCTAATCATGAGGTTAAAATGTTGAACAGCGGAGTAGAAGGATTTATGGTATTCGAGCCTGCAGTGGTCAAAGCAGCTGTTGGAGATACCGTTACTTTTAAAGCAACCGATATGGCTCATAACTCAGCCTCGATCGAGGGAATGATCCCAGAAGGCGCTAACGCCTGGAATGGTGCCATGAGCCAAGACGTCACTGTGACGGTTAATAAAGAAGGTGTGTATGTTTATCAGTGCACTCCTCACTCAATGATGGCAATGGTTGGTGTAATCCAAGTGGGTGGATCGTTATCAAATATGGATGCTATTCAAGCAAAAGTAGCGTCTGTGAAAGCTGGATTTGTAACTAACAAGGAAAGGCTTGATACATACCTAGGATCACTTTAAATCTTATAAAGTATTTGATTTTTTAGTTACTGAATGCTGTCCCTAAAATTTTGAAAAAGTATTTTTCGAGACATCGATCTTATGGGATTGATGTCTATCCCCCCTCTTCTTAGGAATCGACCATAGACAGTCAAATCTTCTAAATCCAAGTCATCGATCATAGAGAAGAATATAGATTCAATGCAGGCTTCGTGAAAGTCTCCACGAGTTCTATAAGACTTGAGGAGTTTAAGGAGCGGCTTTGGCTCTATAGCATTGCTGGTGGAATAGAAATAGATATTTGCCCAGTCCGGCTGAGAAGTAACGGGGCAGATTGATCTAAACCCTTCAAACTTTATGACTTTATTTTTAGGTATCTTTTTCACACTCTTATTTAACAAAATAGACTTGGGTGCATTTTGGTAGCGGACTTTTTTCTTAACAGAAACATCTGTCTTTAATAGCTTGCTAAGATCCTTGGCAATTAAACCATAAGCTTTTTTAGGATCATTAAATTTTTTATTAAAGAATGATGCCAAATACAATTTTAATGATTTAGATTCAACGGTATGAATGGACGTCATGGGAATTTTAATTTCCAATGATTCCAATACCGGTTGTCTCTTTGCGTTTAGGTATGAAAATTCATAAGCATTCCAGTAATCATGGCCAAAATATATTGCTGCTTCCTTTGGGGAATTTCGTTTAACGGCATCTAAAAATGAAGGAGAATAAGTTTCTAGCTGATATAGAGTATCTTTGCCTAAATGCTTAGAGTTCACTGTCGAATTCCAATTCCTTTGTTGAGCAAGTATAAACAAGCTGAGCTGAGCAAAACGATAAATAGAACGATCATAGATAGCGCAAATGGAATAGACACATCGCTGACACCAAGCATCCCCTCTCTAAAGGTATTCACAACGTACAGCATTGGATTCGCCATCGATATATTTCTCCAAATATCTGGAAGAATATTAATAGAATAAAACACACCACCTAAATAAATTAAAGGGGTTAATACAAAAGTTGGGATGATGGAAATATCATCGAAGCTATCAGCAAATACCGCATTAATAAATCCCATTAATGAAAATAGTATTGCTGTTAAAAATAAAACCGTAATAGTAAGCGCAGGATTAACAACAGTAAAAGCTGGATAGAATAATAGGCTCACGCAAAATACTACAAAGCCAATAATTACACCTCGACATACACCACCCGCCACAAATCCAACTAATATTGCCCAGTTTGGCATTGGAGAAACAAGCAACTCCTCAATAGATTTCTGAAATTTTACAGAGTAAAAAGATGAGACAACATTCGCATATGAATTTGTGATGACCGACATCATGATAAGCCCAGGTATCATAAATTGTATGTAGTCTAAGCCATCCATGGAGCCTATTCGCGGTCCTATCAATGATCCAAAAATAACAAAGTACAAGGACATGGTTACAGCTGGGGGAACAAGAGTTTGAACCCAGATTCTTAAAAATCGCTTAATCTCCTTTCTAATAAGAGTAGTTAAACCAACAAGTATTTCGCTTCTTCTATTCATGATGAGCTCTTTTTAACCATTTCAATAAACATCTCTTCTAACCTATTTGATTCGTTTCTCAGAGAATTGACTTGAATGCCTTGCTCAGACAGATGCTGAAACAGCTCATTGATAGATTGATCTTTTTGAATGGCAACGCTAAGAGTCAATGGGTCATCTAAGACCAATAAAAAATTTGGAATTACTGGTGCTATTTTTAAAGGCTCATTAACGTCCAAAATAAATCCCTGAACATCCAGTCGACTGAGTAAATTTTTCATACTGGTATTTTCAACCAGGTCACCATGATCAATAATTGCTATGTTTTTACAAAGCTGCTCTGCTTCTTCTAAGTAATGGGTTGTTAATATAATAGTAGTTCCAGCTTCATTAATTTCTCTTAAAAAATCCCACATCTCTCTTCTTAGCTCTATGTCTACTCCAGCAGTTGGCTCATCAAGAATTAGTAATTTAGGCTCATGGATTAATGCCTTGGCAATCATAAGCCTTCTTTTAAATCCGCCTGATAAATTTCTAGCTTGCTCATCTCTTTTATCCCATAAACCCAGGCGCTTTAGGACTGTTTCAGTTTTTTCTTTCGCTAGCCCCAATGGAATTCCATAGAAACCAGCTTGAGTGGTGACAATGTCCATCACTTTTTCAAAGTTATTAAAGTTTATTTCTTGAGATACAACACCAAGCATTCTCTTGGCTTCTGGAAAATTTTTATCTATATCTATGTCAAAGATTTTAACTTTGCCGTCAGTTTTTGTAACAAGTGAGCCAATGATCCCAATCGTAGATGACTTCCCTGCTCCGTTGGGACCCAGCAAAGCAAAAAAATCACCCTCGGCTACCGTAAGGTTGATTCCCTTAAGGGCAACAGCACCTGAGTCATAAGTTTTTTTTAAATTAGTAATCTCTAGGGCAAATTTATTCATGCGGACTCTTCGTCGAAACCGTCAACGAAAATACAAAGTAACAATCCAATAATCAAGCCAACCCAGGCACTATAGAAAGTTATAAAGAAAGCAATCAATAAAGCTGTGGCCATTTCAGAGTTTTTCTTTGGAATAGACATAGCAATATATGCACAAGCAAACCCAGTTAAGATTAAAGTAAGAGTAAGAGCCATTACCATCAGCGGCTGCATCAAAGTTACGAAAGGAAGTGTGAAATATAAAAATGGTATGCCCATCAAGTAATAGGATCCAATACCATCAAAAATAGACTCCATTTGCTTCGGTCCTTTCTTCCATGCATCAGCGACAACAACATGAACGCCAGTCCATAGAGCACCCTGGGTTGGAAAGAATGGATTAATGATAGATGCAAGTAAATTTCTAATACCTACTGATAAATGAGATCTATTAAGATCAATCGGCAGCTGCTCATCATCACGATGTTTTTGAGCATCCTTTAAAACTTCTGTTGCAGTCACTAGATCTCCAAACAGTAACATGTACCCTATGATGACAAGCGGCAATGCATCTACAAACATCTGAGCAGTAGGCAATCCAATAAACAGTGGCGAAGTTTTCTCAATCAAACTGCCAACAGCTGGAATTTGAAAGCCCCATTGAATATTAAAAGTGACTTCCTGAAGAAGAAAAGCAGCAAATCCAGCAATAAGGAAGCCTGGAAGTAGGCCCAGTGACCCAACTACCTCGAAAAATTTATTATTTGCAGCCAATCTCTTGAAGGGATTAGAAAAAGTAGTAATAACACATAGAACTATAGCAATGGTCATTGAAACAGGTTGGACCATATAAGCATCAAAATCTTTATAAAATACTTGATAGAAGGCTGCAAGAGCTGCCCCTAAAATAATCCCAGCTTTCAAACCATTTGGAATTTTTTCAACCAAGAGCTTTCCCCATCCAGTTAAACCTAATATCAAAATAAGGGCAGTAAACTCAAAACACATAGCTGCCATAAACTGAAAAGCTTCAGGGTGATACTTACACACCCCATCAATACAAGATGAAGCACCATCTTGAGGTACGCCATAATAACCCGCTGCTGCAAGCGCACCCATAACTATTGGCACAGCCGGAGTTACCCAGCCTGGGGCCATGGGCTCACCAAAGAGTAGTGGACCAGAGGAAATAAAAATGCCTGCAACCATACTTAATGCAATCGCCTCTTCAAAAGTTAAGCCTAACTTCATGGCTAGAGGTGCAGCAGCAAAAGCTGTGGCTCCAGAAATAACTAGGCCTTGCAGGAATTCAGGTGCTCTAAATTTAATATGGATAAATGGGATTCTCATGGTGAACGGTCCCCATTTAATTCCACTTCTTTTTGCTGTAGTTAAGTTATTCATTTTGATAATTCAGACATGCCATCCTCTAGGCCTTTTAAGGTTAACGGAAACATTCTTTGCTCCACAAGATCTCTAATAATACACAGTGATGAAGTATAGTCCCAATGATCATCAGGAACAGGATTTAACCAAGCAACTCTGGAGAAATGAGCACACATTTTCTTAATAGTCGCACCACCAGGCTCCTCATTCCAGTGCTCTATACTGCCACCAGCATTAGTAATCTCATATGGAGCCATAGTAGCGTCGCCCACAAAAATGACTTTGTAGTCAGCTGTGTACTTGTTAATAATATCTTGAACTAAAAACCTTTCCTGGCTTCGTCTTCTATTGTCTTCCCAAACGGACTCATAGACACAATTATGGAAGTAAAAGTACTTTAAATGTTTAAATTCTGTTTTCAGGGCAGAAAATAGCTCTTCACAGAGTTTTATGTAAGGATCCATCGAGCCACCTACATCAAAAAAAATAAGAACCTTTACATGATTTGTTCGCTCCCGAATCATATTGATATCAAGAATACCCGCATTTTTAGCAGTTGATTTGATGGTGCCATCCATATCCAATTCATATTCATTACTCTGCCTGGCAAATTTTCTTAATCTTCTCAATGCCATTTTAATATTTCGAGTACCAATTTCTACGGAGTCATCTAGGTTTGAATATTGTCTTTGCTCCCAGACTTTAACAGCCTTCTTTTGGCCGCCCTCGCCACCGACTCTTATTCCCTCAGGATTTTGCCCATTATTACCAAATGGAGATGTCCCATTAGTTCCAATCCACTTATTGCCACCCTCGTGCCTTTCTTTCTGCTCTTCCATTCGCTTTTGAAATTCTTCAAGGAGTTTTTCGAGACCCCCTAGGGATTTAATTTTTTTTAGTTCTTCTGGATCTAACTCTTTTTCAAATGCCTTGCGCAACCAATCTTCTGGAATAAGCGCTTCAAAGATATCTTCAAGAGTCTCTATTCCCTTAAAATAAATTTCAAATGCTCGATCAAATTTATCGTAATGCTTCTCATCTTTAACTAAAACAGTACGAGCAAGAAAGTAGAAATCATTCATGTCAGCAAAAGCTACATTCTTTTCTAATGCTCCAAGAAGATCTAAGAGCTCCCTTAAGGTGCAAGGAACTCCTGCTGATCGAACTGTATGAAAGAGATTGATTAACATTTATTACTTAGATTGATCGCGCCTAGACATAAAAGCTAATCTCTCAAGCAGCTGAACATCTTGTTCATTTTTTAATAAAGCACCATACAAGGGAGGTATGGCCTTCGATGAATCAGCATTCTTTAAAATTTCATCAGGAAGCTCATCCGACATTAAAAGCTTTAACCAATCAATCAATTCTGAGGTTGAAGGTTTCTTTTTCATTCCTGGAATTTTTCTGATATCAAAAAATAAATCTAAAGCATCTTTAACCAAATTCTTTTTAATCTTTGGGTAATGCACTTTTACAATTCCTTCCATGGTGCCCCTATCAGGAAATTGAATGTAATGAAAAAAGCATCTTCTTAAAAATGCATCTGGAAGTTCTTTTTCATTATTTGACGTGATAATAATTAAAGGTCTTTTCTTCGCTTTGATTGTTTCGCCTGTCTCATAACAATAAAATTCCATTCGATCTAATTCCTGCAACAGATCATTTGGGAATTCTATGTCAGCCTTGTCGATCTCATCAATCAATAATACAACTTGTTTCTCAGAATCGAATGCTTCCCAGAGCTTTCCTTTTTTAATGTAATTCTTTATATCTTTGACCCTCTCATCTCCAAGCTGTGAGTCTCTAAGCCTTGTGACTGCATCATACTCATAGAGTCCTTGAGAGGCTTTTGTCGTAGACTTAACGTGCCATTCGATTAATTCCATGTCCAATGATTGCGCTACCTCAATTGCCAGCAGAGTTTTACCAGTGCCTGGCTCTCCTTTAATTATTAGCGGTCTTTCTAGCGCAATGGTTGCATTAACAGCCATGCTGAGATCTTCTGTTGAAACATAGTTTTTAGTGCCTGTAAATTTCATGTGCTTTCCTTTGTTGTTGTTATGAAGAAATTTTTTCTTCTGATTTTAGAATTTTTGCGAGCTGTCGGCTAGTAGCAACTAGATTTCCATTAAGGTCCCAGATATTGCAGTCTTGCTCAAAATACCCATTGCTAATATCTTTTGCGATACCGTCAATAAATAATTTGTTGGTTGTAGGTAACTGCCTAATATTTGTTGTCAGGGTGAGAGTTGGAACCCATCCCAGTGACCCATATTTATTCTGCACCACCGGAGGCAAGATATCTGACAGATAAGAAAGTACAAATTCATCGGCAGGACCACCTATGAGCTCAAGATATGCGGAGCATCTTGCTTCTGCGACATCCGATGAAATTTTTCTATCCCACCAGGCATGATCTGGGTGAACAGATAATTCAAGCTGCTGAATAAAAGATGGGGTAGATCCTGGTTTTAATATGTCATAGCTCATCACTTGAAAATCTTCTGCAGGCAATGAATGTATTATTTCTGGCAATGGAGTTTCAAGGCCGCTGTAACCTTTCATGTATTGAAAATCTGAGCATAACGCAGAAAATAAACAAGTAGTTATTCCATTTTGGATTAATCTTACTTGCCCCATTGAAGAACCTCTTGATGTTCTAACAACTTCTACATGTAATTCAGCTTCTGAGGGTTCTGTTCTGTCTAGATAATACACATTAGAGTTAATGGCGCTAGGGTGCGGCAAAACATTTGAAAGAGCTTTGTTCATTACTGCTAATAGATAGCCGCCATGCGGGGTATTCCCAACAAAATATTTAGAATCAGGTGTAAATGAAAACACTTGATCTGAAATCTTATTAAGACTTAGCGCGGATTGAAATTGGTCAAACTGGTTCATATTGATAGATAATTGCAATATTGTAATTGATAGAGCTCAAAAATGGCTGGATTTATAGATATTGCGTGTAATTTTACACACCCTTCTTTTGCAGAGAATCTTGATCAGGTCTTGCAGGATGCAAAGGATGTTGACGTCAATAAATTTGTTCTTTTGTGTGCAAGCTTAGATGATTTAGAACCAATCCAGGGTATTCAATCGCAGAACCCATCACAATTTTTTATCACCGCAGGCATTCACCCTCATCATGCGAATGAAATACTAGATCTAAATGAGACGCCTTTGATTGATAAGCTGCTATCAATTCAACCAAATGCAATAGGTGAGACCGGATTAGATTACTTTAGAAATATATCGCCTCCTGAAATTCAGAGAGATTCATTTGCTCTGCACATTGAAATAGCGAAAGAATTACAGAAACCTCTATACCTTCACCAAAGAGATGCTCACGATGACTTTATCAGTATTCTTAAAAAGAATAACAGCACCCTACCCCCATTCATTGTGCATTGCTTTACGGGAACCCAAAAACAACTCGATGATTACCTGGATTTAGGTGCTTTCATTGGTTTGACTGGATGGATTTGTGATGAAAAAAGAAACAAGGACTTGAGAGAATCAATAAAAAATATTCCTTTGGATAAATTGATGCTAGAAACTGACTGCCCGTATCTTGTTCCAAAAAACTTACCCATGAAAGCTAAAAAAAATATTAATGAGCCAAAATATCTTCCTCACATTGCTAATGAGGTAAGTGAATTAATGGGAATTTCTATTGAATCATTGCGCGATGCAACCTCTCAAAATGCTGAAAATTTTTTTACTTAAAGCAAGAGCGATCTAAGTCAAACTGTTCACAAATTTCATCGTTATTTTGACCAGCTTTTACAGGCGCATGTCTAATCTCGTTGTTAGATGAGGAAAAACGTGGGGCTGGATTAGGCTGTATAACCCCATCAAATTCGACAAAAGATTTTCTAGCTTTCATGTGATGATGTTCTGGGGCCTCGGCCAATGAGAGAATAGGTGCAACACAAGCATCCGTTCCATCAAAAATTTCCGCCCATTCATCCCGTGTCTTAAGTTTGATCTTATCTCGCATAATTGCTTTCAATTCAGGCCATTGATCTTGATTTAGTTGCTGACTAAAGCGCTCATCATCAATTTCTAGTTTCTCCAAAAGAATGGCATAAAATTGTGGCTCTATGGCGCCAACCGATAGAAATTTTTTATCCAAGCACTCATAGGAATCATAAAAATGCGCACCACCATCAAGCATATTAGATTCTCTTTCATCCTTCCAAAAACCCGATGCCCTAAATGAGTAGAACATAGACATTAAGACAGAAGCGCCATCAACCATGGCCGCATCAACCACCTGACCTTTGCCGCCATTTTTAATATTTAAGAGTGCTGAAACTATTCCCAAAGCAAGGAACATTCCACCGCCACCAAAGTCACCAATTAGATTAAGAGGAGGCGGAGGCGTTTCACCCTTTCGACCCATGGCCTCAAGAGCTCCTGTAAGAGCAATATAGTTAATATCATGGCCTGCTGTTTTTGCCAGCGGTCCTTCTTGACCCCATCCTGTCATTCTTCCATAAACTAAATTGGGATTGATCTCAAAGCATTCCTCGGGACTGAGCCCCAAACGCTCCATAACTCCAGGGCGAAAACCCTCAATCAAGCCATCAACCTGTGAAAGTAATTTTTTAATTTCTATAACTGCCAATGGATCTTTGAGATCAGCTGATAAAGATATTTTAGATCTGTGTTGAAAATCAACTGTGTTGCCATGACCATGCTGCGATGCTCGATCAATTCTAATAATTTCTGCTCCAAGATCAGCCAAAACCATTCCACAAAATGGTCCGGGTCCAATTCCTGCAAATTCAACTAACTTTATTCCAGCTAATGGTCCAGTCATCTCAAGTCTCCTGTTGTTTGAATGGGTTAAATAAATTCAAAAGAAATGGTAGCAATGTTAATGCTGCAAAAAAAGATACCATCAAGGCAAATGCAGTAAAGACACCAAATAAGACTGTTGGCGTAAAGTTAGAAAATGCAAAAATAGAGAAGCCAGCAGCAATCGTCGTGGCCGTATAAAATACCGCTCTTCCAACCGAAGCATGCGAATTGATGATTCGATTATCCATGCTAACTTCATCTTGCTGAGTTTCAGTTTTATATCTAAAAAGATAGTGAATCGTGTTATCTACAGCCATCCCAACACTTATAGCTGCAACTGTTATTGTCATCATATCCAGGGGTATGCCTAGAATACCGAGCATTCCAAGAACTGAGCCTGCTGTAATAATATTGGGCGCCAGTGCTATAAGAGTGATTTTTATAGATCGAAATAAAATAAGTAACATGAGACCAATCGCCCCAAAGACAAGTCCCAAAGATTTAATTTGAGAAGAAAATAATGATTGAAGCATATTGTTGTACAAGACTGCTAGACCTGTAACCTTAAATTGATCTGGATCTAGATTAAATTTATTTTCTAAATCAAAGTGAATTTTTTCAAGCAACTCTTTTCTATTCAATGTCTCTGCAGATTCAAGAATTCTTGCAGAAATTCTTACCTTGGAATCATCTGCATTAATGTATGAATAAAGTAATGTTTCTTTAATATCATCTGGAAGAACGGAACGCAGCAATGCTAACTCTAGGTCATTTAAATTTTTATTATCATTGATCATTCTAGCAAGCTTAATTCCACTTGCAGCACTCAGCACCTTACCCATTTCTGGAATTTCATCCAAGTAATCATGTATGTCTTCAAGCTTAGCCAAAGAAGATGCATTCCACCAATAACCAGATGCATTACTGGAATCATCTTCAAAGAGATCGTCTTCAAAGAGATCGTCTTCAAATAAATCAATCTCTTCCATTGCCTCTTGAGCAGGTTGATCAATTAAGATCTCAAGTGTTGCCGTGCCTCCAAGCTCTTGATCTAGCAACAACATTCCTTGATAAATTTCAGTTTCAGGGGAGAAATAGTCTATAAATCTATTCTCAACCTCCAGCTTTGAGATGCCATAAAGCATTGTAAAAGCAGTCATAAGAAAAAATACAGCAATGTGAGTGCCTCTTGCCAAGGTAAAACTTGCCAATTGCAGTGGAATTTTATTAATCCACCCAGAGGAATCATGCACATTAGATTTAATTAATATTTTCATGGCTGCTGGAAGAAATGTGAAAGTGAAAATAAAAGCAAAAAACATTCCAACTGACATCATTTTCCCAAATTCAATAACAGGTTTAATATCGCCCATAATTAAAGATAAAAATGCTATTCCCGTTGTCAAAGCTGCAAAAAAACATGGTGCAACCATCTGATTCAAGGTTTTATTCACAGCGTCAGCAACAGAAGATTCATTTTTAGAAACCTCGATAAATCTCACCAAGACATGAACTGTTAAAGAGATCGTTAAGATTAAGAGTAGTGCAATAAAATTGGAGGAAATGACACTGATTTTCCAATCCATCAAACCCAAAATACTCGCAGTAAAAGCAGTAGTAAGAAATGCATTAGCCAGAGGCAACAGAACAAACCATACATTTTGAAAGAACAAAAAAAGCATGATGCAAAAAACCAATGCTACACCCACTCCAAATACAGCAAGATCTGATTTGATAAAAGTCATCATATCGGTTGCTATCATTGAGGCGCCACCAAGAAAAAGAACTCCGGATGAGGAGTGCTCTGAGAGCAAGCTTCGAATTTGAGCAATTAAAATTGCTCTTTGCTGAGATTCTTGATCATTTATATTTGAAATTTGTTGGTTGATTTCTTTTAGCTCTGACTTTTCTTTGAGAGTTAGTGCAGAGGAGTCGTTTAACTCATACCTTTTATTGATAAGGTCTCTGTATAAAGGATTCTCTGTGAGGGTAACCTGCATCGCTGTTGTAGTGCCAGATGGGCTAATAATTAGCTCTTGATAGACGGGATTATTAAGAATCTCTTCTTTAGCTGCAACCAAATCAATGCCTACTGTTTCAACCGTCTTTAGATTATCCATCAGATCAGCCAAAGGAACCTTAGGTTGGAAAAAAATTGGAGCGTCTAAGATGGATAGCACAGATTCTACAGTCTCAAATTTTTCTAAAGAGGTTTCAAGAGATTTGATGGTAGCAAGCGACTCATCAGAAAATAAATCTGAGTTAGGCGTATAAGTAATAATTAAAAAATCTGAACTTCCAAAGGTCTCTCCAGTCTCTCGGTAAACCTTAAAGGCCTCATCTCCCTCTATCACAAGCGCATCAGAAGAAGCGTCAAGTTTAAAATTCTGAAGACCGCTAGCCGTACCTAGAAATATTGCAAAAATAGCAAGCATCACAATCCATGGCTGAGAAACAATAAAATTAAAAATATTTTTCATAATGCAGTTTATTTGTTAGCGCAGTCAGGTGATTTTAGGATAATAGGATTTTTAAGATACTCATCATGTGTAAAGGCCTGGATGGACAATGCATGTATTCTCGACATAGTATCATTCAAGGCATTGTAAATGCATTGATGGCGCTTAACGTTTGTCAGCTCAGCAAAGTCGTTAGATACAATTACAAGTTTAAAATGGGTTTCAGCATTAGGCGGAACATTGTGCATGAAGCTCTCATTCTCTAAAAAAAGATTTTCGACATCAAAGGATAGATTAAGCTGAGAAACTATCGTCTCATAAGCGGTCATAATGACTCCATCTCTAAGAGAAATTTTTTATTTTTTGTTCCAAGTGCAAATTGACCAATTGAATGATCCTGCTTGACTACTCTGTGACATGGGATAAATAAAGGTATTGGATTGAGCTTGCATGCTGTGCCAACTGCTCTAGAGGCATTTGGAGAGCCAATTTGCTCAGCAATAGATTGATATGATGCGGTACTTCCTCTTGGTATAGAGCATAAAGCATTCCAAACTAGTAATTGAAATTCTGTCCCCTGCAAATCCATGGTTGGAACAAATTGCAAACCTTTCTCAGAAAAAAAATTATCAATACTTATCTGTAATCTCTGATCCCTTGGATACTTCGATTGACTCTGCCCGATAAAAGATAATTTATGAAGCCCTAATTGATTGTAAGCAGCATCAAAAGAACCTATTGGAGATGAAACGCTTTTAATATTCATGGTTAGTATTTTAGCATTTACGTCAGGAAAAATTGAATTTAAAAAAGAGACTTAAGGGAATGGTGCGGCATCCGAGATTCGAACTCGGACCATCTGCTTGGAAGGCAGATATACTAGCCATTATACTAATGCCGCAATTTTAGAAAAAACATTTTACACCATCTTCCTACGCAGAAACTATTTTATGTGGCATGAAAATTAAAATAATGAACAGAAATTTTGAATAAAATGATATAAAATTTAGTAATGTGGGTAGACTTCAAACATCTAAAAAAAGCTGATAAAAAATATCTTCCTCACGCGTTTCGCGTCATTCTTGTTTCCATTAATCTTCTCTGGTTAAGTCTAGCTGGATTTATTCATGCTATTTTTCCTTTTATTCTTTTAGATACAGTTAGTGATGGAATTAAAAAGATCTCAGATCAAATGGAAAAATTTACTAGGTTGTAAGCTAGATAACTTTATAACTTTTATAAAGTGTGGAATCTCCACAACTTGATTGCTCTGTAAACAGAGTTTGCATTTGATTGCTAACCGACAAATCTTGCCAGCTTTCAATAAAAGTTTTTCTGCTCTCTATGGACTCAAAAACATTAAACCATCTAAAGCTTGATTTAATCTCAAGGTTCTCTGAATAAACAATTGAGACTTTTTGATCAAGCTTTGCAAGAACGTCAATAAATTCTTCAAATACCAGTTTCATGGTGGCGTAATTAAAATCATTTACATATTTGCATTCAATCATTTCAACAACTGCAAGAGTTGATTCAAATTTAGATTCAAATAAGCTTAAGCGCCCATATGAAGATTCCTCTGTGTTGCATAGAGCCGTTTCTTTAAATGATAGGTCTGAAAGAGTTTTATCCATCTCTTCTAACAAGACTTTGTTTTGGTGATTTAGAAGAATTTTAAATTTAGAAATACTGCTATCCTCAACTTGAATTGGAAAAAAAAACATCACTTCGTCGTCTTTTTCTCGAACTTTGTTAAGCTTATCTACAAACACTGGTATCAGTCTCTCGACTGAGCTTAGGTTTCTATCGGGCAAAAGTTCGCAGCTAATAATTGATTGATTGTGAGAATAGTCAGCTTTTATAAAATCACTCAAGACACTGGGAGCATTATTATTCTCTGAACTGCAGCCTGCTAACAGAGAAAATAAAATAAATAGGAATATAATTTTCATGCTTGGATATGATTCTTTAAACCATATAATAGCACCATGAATAAAACATTATCCTTGCTTGCTATTTCTTGTATCGTTTTTTCTAATGCCGCTTATGCATATAAATATGGTCTAGGGTCTTGCTTGGATCAAGATTTAGATCAACCTATCTGGGCTGCAATTGAAAAGCAAAATATTGATGGATTTATTTTTTTAGGTGATAACGTTTACGGTGATCATAGGTCTGGAGAACTAGACAAGCTTGAAAAAGCATACAAAAAACAAAAAACAAACATTCCTTCATGGCTAACTAAAGATAAAAAAATTTTAGCGATCTGGGATGACCATGATTATGGTGAAAATGACGGTGGTGGAAATTATAAAAATAAGGAAGGAGCTCAAACGCTATTTCTAGATTTCTGGAAAATTCCTAATCAAGATCCAAGGAGAGCTAGACAAGGCATCTATTTTGAAGACACCCAGATAATAGAAGGTAAAAGTGTGCAGATAATCGGCTTAGATACTAGATACTTCAGATCAAAGCTAGAGGGAAGAAAAAATGGATATCTTCCAAATAACGATCCGCTGGCATCTGTACTTGGAACTGAACAATGGAAATGGCTGGATGAAACTCTAGAAAATTCTAAAGCCGATATAGTAATAATATTATCTTCTATCCAAATCCTCGCAACCAATCATCCTTATGAAAAGTGGTCCAACTTCACAGCGGATAGAAAGAAATTATTAAAAAGACTTGATGATGTTTTAAAAACAAAGACTGTAGTTTTAATCTCTGGCGACCGTCATAGAGCAGGACTTTATCAAAAAGGCAGTCTTATTGAGATAACGGCCTCTGCACTAAACAAAGGCTCATCACGACCCACTGAAACAGACCCCCTGCTGATAGGCGTAACCTATCCTGAAATAAATTTTGGCATCTTAGACATTCAGCCCAGCAAAAATATAATTACCCTATCAATCAACAATAAATATGGGATAGAACTAGAATCAAAGGTTATTGATTTATGATAAAACCGCCTTCCTCTGATAAGAAAATTCTGTTCAGAGCTCACTAAAAATAGTATTGTTTGTTAATAGAATGATTAAAGAGGAATTATGAAAAAAATTAATTTGTTTGTGTTTGTGCTTCTGTCTGCATCCGTATTTTCAGATACCTTGCTTCATGTTGGAAATCTAATTGATGTTGAGAATGGTGAGCTGACAAAAGCAATAACAATTACTGTTTCAAGCAGTGAAATTAAATCAATAACGAAAGGTTATGCAAGAGCTACAAAGAATGACACAGTCATTGATTTAAAAAACTCATTTGTTTTACCGGGTTTCATGGATATGCACGTTCACCTTGCACAGGAATATGTGCCTAAGGCTGAGCGACCATCTAAAAGCGAGCCAGAATATAGGGCTCTATTTGCTGCAAATGCTGCCAGTAAAACTTTAATGGCTGGATTTACATCTGTAAGAAATCTTGGAGACGGAGGGATGGAGACAATCGCCCTTAGAAAAGCAATATCCCAGGGATTAATTGTGGGTCCAAGAATATTTACATCCGGCAAAACGATTGCTACAACCGGTGGCCATGGTGATCCTTCTAATGGAAAGTCAAAAGCTGATTATTCTCCACCATCTCCAGAAGATGGAGTTATTGACAGCCCTGAAGAAGCCATTAAGGCTGTAAGACAAAGATACAAAGATGGTACTGACGGAATTAAAATAACTGCAACCGGTGGAGTATTGAGCGTAGCAAAATCTGGTGAGAATCCTCAGTTCACTGACAGTGAACTTCAAGCAATTGTTCAAACTGCTAATGATTATGGCCTTTGGACAGCAGCACATGCCCATGGAAAAGAGGGAATGCGAAGAGCTGTGAATGCTGGTATTAATTCAATCGAGCATGGCACCTACATGGATGAAGAAATCATGGCTTTGATGAAATCTAAAGGCACTTATTATGTTCCAACAATAATGGCAGGCAATTGGGTTGCAGAAAAAGCCAAGATTCCAAACTTCTTTCCTGCGTTAGTTAAACCAAAGGCGGAAAAAATTGGACCTCAAATTGAAGCTACATTTAGCGCAGCATATAAGGCAGGAGTAAAGATTGCATTTGGAACTGACTCAGGTGTCTCAGCGCATGGTGATAATTGGCAAGAATTTATTTTAATGACTGAAGGAGGTATGCCGCCGGCTATAGCCTTAAAAAGTGCCACAATTGAAACTGCAAAGCTTTTAAGAATGGAAGATCGCTTGGGACAAATCAAGACCGGCATGCTTGCAGATATTATTGCATTAGCCGAAAACCCTCTGGATAACATAGCGGCTGTATCTAATGTCCAATTTGTAATGAAAGATGGAGTTGTGTTCAAGAATAACTTGTAGCAATGAAAGAATCTCCAAAGATTGTGATTTTGGGCGCAGGCATGAGTGCGGTCGCTTGTGCTGAAAGTCTTTTAGATTTTTTTCAAGTAGAGCTGTATGAGAAATCTAAGGGTTTTGGTGGCAGGCTATGTTCCAAAAAATATCATGAAACAAGATTTCACTTAGGTGCTCAATTTTGCACATGCACTGATCCCGATTTTAAAAAACTTCTAAATAAAAATAATGCAAAAAAATTTAATGGCTCTATGTATAATTTTTTTCAAAAAGAAGAGATTGAAACCCATCAATATTTTGTTCACCCAGATGGAATGCAAGCGTTAGTTCGAGAGTCCTCAGAATCTTTAGACATAAAAGCTAGAGAGAAATGCATCAGAGTGGACGCTCAAAATAAAATTGCTTATTTTGAAAGTGGGCTAGAGGTTTCGTATGATATTTTGATCTCATCACTCCCCTTCCCTCAAGCCCAAGAGCTTCTTGAATTCGATGAGTCACTTAATATAAATTTTGATCCATGCATAGCTGTAGGCCTTGTGATTAATAGTGCTATAAAAACAAAATACAGGGCTTATCAGTCAGTTAATCAGGATATTTCATGGGCAGCATCAAGTAAATTTTATAATGCAACAATTGATGAAACATGGGTGCTACAATTTTCCCCAGAGACTAGCAGAGCAATGTTTGATGTCTCTGAGAATCAACTAGCAGACTTTGCCTCCAATCAGCTTAATGAATTATTTGATTCAGATATCATTATTGAAGATTCTCATGTATTTAAATGGAAATATGCTCAATGCAATCGGCTGAACAGTGAGAAAAAATTCATTGCTTTGGAAAATGATATTTTTGCAATTGGAGATTGGAATATTTCACCTAGAGTTGAATCTGCGTTCCTCTCAGGAAGGGCATTGGCAAAATTTTTAGTGAGCAATAAAAAATGAAAAGAATAGGAATTATTTTTCCGGATGATCTTGCAGTAAATAATAAAACACTTCAGCAATTAAATGATGAAGATACCTTATTAATTTATGAGCCCTGCGATACTTTTTATCAGATAAACCATCATAAGCAAAAAATTGCCTTTTTAATTTCTGCTCTCAGGCATTGGAAAGAGGAATTGCAAAAGAAATACTCAAACATTATTCACATCAAGATTTCTAAAGATCATCAAACAGATTTTATGAGTGAGCTAGATAAGATTTATGAAGCCGATAGATTTGATGTCATTCATATCACCCAACCAAGTGATCACAATACTCTGACTCAACTCATGTTTTTTGTATCAAAAAAAAATGTTACCTTGCAAATTCATCACGATACGAAATTTATTGATTCGATTGAGGACTTTGCAGAATGGTCAAAAGATCGAAAATCCTTGGTGCAAGAATATTACTATAGGTGGCTAAGAAAAAAATATGATCTGCTAATGGAAGATGGAAAGCCACTTGGCGGCAAGTGGAACTACGACAAAGAGAATCAACAAAGCATATCTAAACTAAAGCAAGCTCCTCCAAAAAGAAAACAATATAGCCAAGACTCCATAACCATCGAAACCATGGTCGATGTAGAGAATTTTTTTCCTAATTCACTAGGATCATTGGAGCAATTTAATTGGGCAGTTACCCATGAGTCTGCCAGAGAAAGATTGAGGTTCTTTTTAGATGAATGCCTATGCTTATTTGGAACATTTCAGGATGCAATTGACCAAAATGATTCAATACTGTTTCACTCTCTGTTGGCACCCTATCTTAACTCAGGTCTCTTAGACCCAATGGAATGTATTGTAGATGCTATTTCAGAGTATAAAAAACCTGGAGAACGTATTCCACTTAACTCCCTAGAAGGTTTTGTTAGGCAAATACTTGGTTGGAGAGAATTTATTCGAGGGGTTTATTGGGACAACATGCCTCAATACAAAGAAAGTAATTTCTGGTCTCATGAGAAAAATCTTACCAATAGCTGGTATGACGGAACAACTGGCATCCCTCCTCTTGATGATGCCATTAAAGATTCTTTGCAGCACGGCTACACTCATCATATAAATCGATTGATGATTATTTCCAACATGATGAATCTCACTGGAATTACACCAAACGATACTTACAAATGGTTTATGGAAATGTATGTAGATTCATCGGATTGGGTAATGGTTCCAAATGTCTATGGCATGGGTACTTTTGCCGATGGAGGTATATTTTCAACTAAACCATATATTTGTGGCTCAAGCTATATGCTGAGAATGTCAAATTATAAAAAAGGTGATTGGTGTGAAGTTGTTGACGGCTTGTATTGGAGATTTATAGAAAATAATCGAGATTTTTTTGCAAATAATCCTAGGCTAGGGCTGATGATAAGATCCTTGGATAACATGGACCCTGCACGAAAAAAGAAGATCTTTGCAAAAGCTGAAGAATTTATTGAGCAGAACTCCTGCTAAAGATCTTCCAGTAAAAAATCAGCTGCGGCCAGGCTCATGCCAGCATTATCATGGGAAACGCCTGGAACAACTTGATATCTCCATCTAAAGGGCATATTTTTTTTGACGCCTATTTCAACTAAATGATTAAAAAAGTTTGTCCCTCTTTCTAAGCGATGGTCTCCTTGTTTTTTTGCTTTTCGCATAGAGGGCAAGGAGCTATGTTTAGGGTTATTATCTTCTCCGCCCAAAAAAACTCCACCTTTTAAGCTTAAAAACCATTTCAAACGTTCATCTGAAACATCCATATTTTTGATACCAAAGGGGTATTTAATGACTGGATTGACGAAAGTATAAAATCCAGCATTTGCCATTGCTACTTTATCGATTCTCGTTTCGTTGCTGAGCAATAAGTAACGATGCACAAATTGGGAGCCACCTGAATGGCCATAGAGTCTAAATTTTTTTGTGCTTAGCTTGAGTTTAGCTGCAAAAAAATTAAAGATATTCCCAAGAGACGATTCTAAATCACTCGATGTATTCTTCAGCTTCCTTCCTGTTTTGGTGGTTTTCATTAGGTATGCATACTCATTATAGAACTCTTTGGAGAATTCAGGCGCTATGAGAACCACATCCCTGCCTTCCACCAAAGGCAACCAATTAGTTAAACCTTGTTTGGCTTTTCTGCTCGCACCGTGAATTACGAATATGATCTGAGTATTTTTAGAGATAGTTTCTGGCGCAGAGTAATAAATTTGAATATCAGGCTGATTCCAATATGAATAAGTTATTTCCTGAACATCTCTTGCTAAGAGAGATTGAAAAAATATTAAAAAGAAAATGAAGGATATATTTCGCATTAATGTTGATGGGTTTGAGATTGTTCAGGAGCTTTGCATTTTCCTCGCTCCCAATCTCCTGGTTTGCAGTCGTAGATAATTCGACCATGGTCCTTGATCAGGTAGTCTAAAATTTGATGAGCATGGACGCCGAATCCAAGAGACGCATCATTTTGAAGCTCTTCATGAGGAATAGTATAGCTAGTCCAATCTTTTGGAGCTCGCCAGCCTGGAGGCGGAACAAGTTGCACTCTGGTACCTGAGATTGGATGTAAGGCTCTCCATTTACGAATTTTCTCTGCCATTAGCCTTACTAACTTTGGATATTCCGATGCTAGATCGTTATATTCATTCGGATCTTTGCTGATATCAAATAATTGATTTTTTACATTAATCTCCATTAGTGAACTGGATATTACCTGAACTAGTTTCCATTTCTCATTAAAAACAGTGGTATGAAACTCTCCGTAATTAGGTGTCTCAGAAGCAAAGAAGACTTCTTTGTTTAGTTCCATTTTTTTAGAGCTCTTGATAGCTGGCCACATGTTTCTTCCCCAAAGCTCTTTGGTATTCATCATCTCAATATTAGTAGCTCCTGCAAGAGTTGGAAAAACATCCATCACTGTCATGATTGATGGAAAACTAGTTTTTGGAGATATATGACCTGCCCATCGCATAGCTGCTATTACTCTGATGCCGCCCTCATAGGTATCTCCCTTACCACCTCTAAGTGGATAATTATCAGCACCGCCTCCAGCATAAGCAGCGCCACCATTATCACTGCTAAAAAGAATGATTGTCTCCTCTTCAATTTCCTCGGATTCTAAGGTTTCAAGAACTTGGCCTATGGCTTGATCCAAAGCATCCACAACCGCAGCATACATTGGTCGCGCACTTGGAGAAAAACCATTAAGTTTCCTTGTTCGATCAATAGACTCACTTCTTGTAAGCTCTCGTGTATCTTCAAGATTACTATATTTTTCTACTAATTCATCTGGTGCTTCTAAGGGGCTATGAGGAGCTATAAAAGGCATATAAAGAAAAAAAGGTTTATCAGTATTACGATCTTTAATCCAACGGGAAGCTTCATCTGCAAGCAAAAATGTCTCATACCCCTCATCAGAGATTGTGACTCCATTACGCTGAAAATCTACGCCACCTAGATTTGCAAAGGGAGGAAAATAACCAACTTCAGTGTGCATGTGGCCATAAAAATCATCAAATCCTCGAGAGTTAGGGTGAAAAGTCTCTTGTGAGTGGCCTAAGTGCCATTTCCCAACCATTGCAGTTTGGTAGCCAGCAGCTTGAAAAGATTCTGGCATAAAGTGCTCATCTGGATGAATGCCATTGTTCATCCATGGCATTACAACCCCATAAGCCATACCCAAACGCATAGGGTCTCTGCCAGTCATAAGTGCGGCTCTTGTGGGACTGCAAATTGGAGTAGCATAAAACCGATCTAGGGTCATACCCTCTGAAAAAAGTGAATCTATGGCAGGAGTATCAATATCCGCTCCTCGCAATGATATATCTGACCACCCCAAATCATCGACTAAGAAAATAATAACGTTAGGCTTTTTATCCTCAGCATGAATTCCAAGTGTGAGAATTGCTAAAAATAAGTATTTATAATTCATAATCTGAAGCCTCAAATTTTTTTGTCCATTTCCAATATTCTATCAATCTCCATGGAGAAGTGGTGACAACTTTTCCTTTCGAGTTCTGATACCAACTGGAAACATTTGGATGCTGCCAAACCATTTGATTTAATCTTGCTTCTAATTTCTCCTGATAACTCGCCACAACATCCTGTTTCACTTTTAAGTGTTTAATATTGTTTTCTAATATGTAATCTATCGCTGAACAAATGTACTTTACCTGACATTCTGAGTTAAAAATAATGCTGCCAGCATGCGCTAAATTAGTGCCGGGACCATAGGTTGAAAAAAAGTTTGGGAGCGTATCAAAGGCTATGCCTAGATAGGACTGAGGAGAATCACCGTATTGATCATTAAAGAATCCATCGCCTCCATTAATGCAAATGGGTGTAAAAAATTCCTGTGCTTTAAAGCCAGTTGCTAGAATGATCGTATCAAACTCGTGTAATTGATTATTGCTTAATATCCCTCTCGGCGTTAATTCCTGAATCTCATTAGTAAAAATTCTTACATTGTCTTTTTGCAATGATTGGAGCCAAGCTCCGTTATCCTGCAACATTCTTTTACCAAATGGGGGGTAGTTAGGAATTACCTTGGGAATAAGAGATTTATCTTGAAGCTGTCCAAGCATAGCATCAGTAAAAATCTGCCGCATTTGGTCGTTAGTCTCATTTATAGAGGATTCTCCACCCTGCCATTCCGGATCTATAAAAAGTGAATCTAGTAATTGATCTGATCCAGGCCAAAATAATAAAAATCGATACCATCGTGAATATCCTGGCAGGTTTTCTAACAACCATTTCTTACCATCCTCAACGTCCCGATGATAATCTGGATTCGGAAACATCCATGGTGCTGACCTTTGAAACACAGTGAGTTCGTTGCACTTATCTGCAATAGACGGAACAATTTGAAATGCACTTGCACCACTGCCAATCACTGCAACTTTTTTGCCGGTAATCTGATCATCTTGTGGCCATCGTGCAGAATGGAAAATATTTCCCTCAAATGATTCTAAACCATTGATTTCAGGTATTTTTGGTTGATTCAATTGGCCAACACAGGAGATGACCAAATTAAATTCCTCGCTTTGTTCGCTTCCATTATTTATAGATTGAATGCTCCAAAGATTGGTTGAATCATCAAAGGTCATTGCTGATACTTCTGTATTAAATTGTGTCATTCCAGCAAGGTCATATTTATCAAAGCATGCCTGAAAATACTGCTCAAGCTCTGGTTGCTGAGAGAAGTACTGAGACCATTGATGGTTTTCTTCAAACGAGTAAGAATAGAAATGATTGGGGATATCTACCCTGCATCCAGGATATGTATTTTCAGCCCAAGTACCCCCTACAGACTTATTTTTTTCATAAATTTTAAAAGGGATTCCTCTTTCAGCTAGTTTTATTCCCATTAAAATTCCTGACATGCCAGCACCGATAATCAAAGCTGAGAAATCTTTGATATCTCTCTTGTTGGGAGCTGCTGTATTTTTGATAGATTTAGATGGGCGAAGATTGATCTCATCAAGCATCATTGGAACATAATCCTCAGATACCTCTGCGCCAACAATATAATTCATTATCTTGTGCATCTCATCATCGCTGGGTATATAGAAATCTTTTAACTCTGTATTAGAAAAGTATTGTTCAAGTAGCGGAAGTGCAATTGATTCTATGAGTTGCTTTTCTTGCTCTGAAAGATATCCCTGAATCTCACCCAGCATCGCCATCTTTGGTTTTGGAAGATCATCCAAAATCTTAATGTCTCCAACAACATGAACTAGAGATGCCGCCAAGACTGGAAAACTTGCGCTCTTTATAGCAAGAGATATATTGTTTTTATTTATTTCCACAATCTTTTGATTATGCACATAAAATAGATCCTATCTAGCTACAATTAAGGGATATGAAAGAGCAAACCGAGCTAATAAAAAAGATTCACTTGAGTGGCTATAGATTTGTTACAGTTTCTAGCGGCGGGGGGACCGATGCCATTTCAGCTTTGCTGAGAGTTCCTGGTGCAAGCAAATCAGTTTTAGAGGCTTATGTCCCTTATGCAAAGGAGTCTCTAGACTATTATCTGCTCAAAAAACCTGATAAATATTGCAGCGAAGACACTACTTTAAGTATTGCTGCCAAAGCATTTAGTGCTGCAAAAAAAATTGATCCTAATGAGCATCCAAGTAAGATTCTTGGTATTGGTATTACAGCCTCACTGGCGACAGACTATCTTAAGAAAGGTGAGCATAAATTTTTTATTGCCATTCAAACTCACGCATACTCAAAGAGTTTCTCTTATGCATTTAAAAAAGGCGAGCTCTCAAGATCCGAAGAAGAAGCCGTGGTAACTAATCATATTATTAGAGCGATAGCCTCATCATGCGGGATAGATACTAATTTAGCTGAAACAGAGTACCTAACAGTTACAACAATTGCAGCAAAGAAAAACTGGATTAAGCTTGTTGATAATAAAATTGATTTCGACTCATCTTCATCAAGATTTCCTGAGCTTATTTTTCCCGGATCATTCAATCCTTTCCACTCAGGGCATGCTGCAATGAGCAAATTAGCTCAAAACAAAACAGGCCTTGGGCTGGCATATGAAATTTGTGTGCAAAATGCTGACAAGCCACCTTTAAGCTATCATGAAATTCAAAGAACCCTTGCGCAGTTTGAAGGCAAGCATGACTGGGTTCTTACAAAAGCAGGAAAATTCACAGATAAAGCTGCTCTCTTCCCCAATTCTGTTTTTGTGATCGGCGCTGATACCTTAACCAGGATATTAGATGAAAAATTTTATCTTAGCCGAGAGGATATGCTCACACAGCTAGATTTATTTAACAGTCACAACATTAATTTTTTAGTCTTTGGAAGAAAAATTAAATCTAACTTTATTGACCTAGGATCAGTTGATATCCCCCCACATGTGTCCGACCGCTTCATTGGTTTCGATGAAGAAATTTTTCGAGATGACATCTCATCTACAGACATAAGAAGAGATCTGAACTGATCCAAATTATAGGTATACTTAAAACACAGTATGTAAAAATTAGGGGGTTTATATGCAGGGTTTCCTTCCACAAAAGGTTCCATCGAAGTCTTACTCGGTTCAATCAGAGTCATGCGATCGAATACAAGAAATTGCATCTAACTTGCCTAAGTTGCTTTTAACAGGAAAAGTTCAATCAGCTATTAATAAGCTATCTCCAAAAGATCTTTCAATTGATGATCTGTTAATCAATCAAGCTAGCCAAGATCTAAAGCTTGCTATGTCACATTTAAGTTTTATTGCTCATGCTTATATCTGGGGTGATAACAAGCCAAATGAATCAATACCTTCTGTCCTTGCAAATCCTTGGGTGAAAGTCGCAAAAAATCAAGGCCGTCCACCGATTTTGAGTTATGCAAGTTATTGCTTAGATAATTGGTTTCTGATTGACCCCGATGAACCTATCTCGTTGGAAAATGTTGGTTTAATAAATAATTTTCTTGGTGGGGTGGATGAAGATTGGTTTGTAACTATTCATGTTTGTATTGAGAATGCTGCTGCAGATGCAATAGCTGCATGTGCTGAAATTTCAATGCTAGAGACTGATGCACCTGAAGAAAAATCAATTCAATTGCTAAAGAGAATCATAATCTCCATGAAAAAAGTCAATGAGATTTTTGCAAGAATGCCAGAAAAATGTGATCCATACATCTACTACCATAGGGTGAGACCATTTATTTTTGGAACAAAAGATAATCCTGATCTAAAAAATGGCTTAATTTATAAAGGTGAGTTTGAAAGCAAGCCCCAATTTTTTAGAGGAGAGACAGGTGCTCAGAGCAGCATCATTCCGTCGTTGGATGGAGCATTACAAATAACACACACCAAAGATCATTTGCGTCATTACTTAAATGAAATGAGAGAGTATATGCCTCCTAAGCATAGAGAATTTATGGAAGTTTTAGAAAAAAACTCTCAGATTAAAAAAATTATTAAAGGGTCTAAAAAATTAACTAGTCTTTACAACGATTGCTTGGAGGAAATTAGGGCATTTAGAGCTATGCATTTAGAGTACGCAGGAACATACATCTTTAAGCAGGCTCAAATTAAAAATCCTTTTGGTCGAGGTGGATCTACTATCACTGGAACCGGGGGAACACCTTTTATGGCATATCTAAAAAAACACCGAGATGAAACCGAAGATCAGAAAAAGTAACGAAGAATTATTTTGAGTGAGGTGGAAGCTTTGCTTCTATAAACCATTCATGGACTTGTTTAGCAGGATTAAACTTTTTAAGCCTTAATTTCTGATTCTCTATAACTAACTTTTTAGTCTTAATAGCTAGGTAGTGATAGGTATGACTATCGCGAGATTCGCTCTCAGGAATTAGATATACTTTTGTTTGTTTTTTCTTGCTGTCTGCCATAATGAGAATGATTATACCCAAATCATTTTAATTTCCCATGATATTAGGAAAAAAATCATATTAAATATATATATTCCTAATCAGAGAATTAGCCTAAAATACCGTCGAGCAAAAAAAATAAACATTTGAAAAGCTCTCATTAATATTCACTAAATTTTAGAAACACATGAAGCAATTATTTTTTTTATTTCTTAGCCTGAGTGTTGCCTATACTTCAGCGGAAAATATTCAGCTTGATGGAACTCTATCCCCTGGTGAATGGGATAAAGCTGTTGTTTTTGACTTGGAATACGAGGTAATGCCATCTAGGAATACTCCCTCTAATTTAAAAACAACTGCCTATGTGAAGTACGACAAGAAATACCTTTACGTAGGAATTAAAGCCTACGGAGATCCTGATAAGATTAGAGCCACTCTAAAAAATAGAGATCAAACATGGAATGAGGATTATGTTGCACTGATGGCCGATCCATTTGGAGACGATAGATATGGAATTTTAATTGGAGTAAATGCTCTTGGAGTGCAATTAGATGAAAAGCATACCTCAGGCTCTGAACCAGATGATTCATGGGATATTCTTTTTCAGTCATCTACGGCTATTCAAGATGATGGTTACTCTGCAGAATTAATTATTCCATTTTCAGAACTACAATTCCCCGAAAAAGAAATACAAAAATGGCAGCTAGGATTTATTAGAAAATCCTACCAAGCTGGCTTGCAAACTGTTTTTGCATCTTTTAAAAATCTCCCAGCAGAAACTTGCTATGCATGCCAAGCGGACCAAGAGGTTCTCTTGGGTTCACCCGATAAAATCTACAGAAATTATATTTATCCATATATTTTTCTTAATCAAAATGGAGATAGGCCTGTAAAAGATTTTAAATTGCAAAACCCTGACTATGAGATCGGTGTTACAGGTCTATATGATCTAAGTAAAACATCCTCTATTGAATACACTGTTAATCCTGATTTCTCTCAAGTTGAATCTGACGTGCCTATGATTATGGCCAATCAGACTTTTGCAATCTCGTACCCAGAAAAAAGAACTTTCTTTATTAAGGGAGCTGAGCTTCTAAAATCAGATATGCAATCTGTTTACACAAGATCGATAACCAATCCACTAGGGGCAGTTAAATATATTAAACAAGGCAAGAAAAATTCGACATATATTTTACAAGCCACTGATACAGATTCACCCTACTTAGCAGCTGGAGAATATCAATCCTACAAAGGTAATGCTGGTAAGAGCAAGGTAACAATTGGAAGGTTCAAAAGAAATCTAGGCAACAAATCACACTTTGGTTTAATTGCAACCAATAGAGACTATCAATCAGGTGGATCAGGCTCACTTGTAGAATTTGATGGGCTAATAAATTTTTTAGATGATTATGTTCTAGATTTAAACTATGCGAGAAGCAATACTCAAGAAGGTAATGTAAATTATCTTGATACAGATGATACTTTTGCTGGAAGAACATATGCTATGGATGGTGAATCCTTTTCAGGAACTGCAAAAAACTTTCGACTTAGAAGAGCCGTCGACAAATCTTATGCTGGGATAAGATTTAAGGACGTATCCCCTACTTATAGAGCGCACGTTGGTTTTGTTGGGCGAAATGATTATAAAAGTAGAAATTATTGGTATGGAAGAACTTTTAGATCCCAGGGCACAGTAAGAAAAATAACGTTCCATTGGAACAATCGAAATCGATTGAACTTCAAAGGTCAGAAAACTTTTGAATTTTATGAATATAAAATGGACCTTGAAACAGACTTTAATTTTACAGGTACCTTTGAATGGAAAGTTAAGCCGAGTGAAAAATTTAAAGGTGTCCAGTATGGCGAGCAAACTGAATTTGAAATAAGGTTTAAATATCATCCAAGTGAAAGTTTTTTCACTAGTTTCGAGGTCGAAAAAGGTGACGCTATAGCCTACAGAATAGATACCCCTGAAATTGGAGATTCAATAGAATACAATTTATATACTGTCTTTAGGTTCTCTGATAATTTTAAAATTGCCCTTGGTCATAGGTATTCTGAGCTTCAAAGTAAGCTAATAAATGAAGAGTTCTATGCAGGGGAAATTAATAGACTTGAAATTGACTATCAAATCGATAGCTCTTTATCGTCCAGAACCATTATTGAAAAAAATGACTTCAGTGATGATTACTATCTTGAAGCCCTAATTCAGTGGAAACCGAATCCATATACTATCTTTTACGCAGGCGGAACACAGTACTACGAAGAGCCTAATCCTTTTAGCGATAATTTAAGACTAGAAACATCTCAGGTCTATTTAAAATTTCAGTATTTTTATCAACCTAACAGCTAATCTGTAAAGTAGCATTGCTCTCTTCTTTGATGATAATTGAATGAAGATCAAAGTTAATTGCTCCGCGCGTTAAGAATAGGCTTCTAATATTACCTATAGACTTGTCTAGCCCTTCTCTCTCTAGACATCTAACAGGCACTGCGACAGTTTCCCAGATATTATCCTGAGAAATTGGAAGTGAAACACTGCCTTGGCAATTTTCACCACAGCTGGCTGTAAAATATAATGGCATGCCATCGGTTTCAGTGACTCTCATCACAATTTCATAGTAAGGTGATTTCATTGATGCAAAATTTAAATCTGTTTCAGCTGAAATTCCAAAGGCTTGCATAGAATCAGTTTCACTAAACATAAAGTTTTTAGCATCATCCTGGCGCAGATAATCAAACCTTGAGATATTTAATGCTCCATCAACGCTTGAATATTCATCCACCGTTACATATTCAGGCCCTGATTGAGTAAGAACAAATTCTTCTCCAGGTATGGTTGCTGTTCCTAGGAAAATATTGATGGAATCAATTTTTTGAACAGTGTCTATTGATTCAATTATTGCGAGCTGTGACTTAGAGGAATAATCTAAACCAAATCCAAATGGAAATAACGGATCATAGGACTTATCTTGATGATTCAGCTCAGTTTGTGATTTTACTTTTGGCCAGGAATAGGAAAGTTTTCCAACAAAATTAAACTGCTCTTCGCCGTCTATAGAAAAAATAACATCAGCAATACCTTCTACTGCAGTACCTGGCAACCAAGCCGCAATAAATGAATCAGAGGCATTAATATATTGATTAACCTCAAGCGGTCTTCCAGATAAGAAAATACTGACAGTCTTGATGTTTTGCGAAGAAATGTCCTGTAATTGAGAAAGGTATTTTGGATCTGTTGCAGCAAATGACACATCTTGAAGGTCGCCAAGCATCTCGGCATAAGGCTCTTCACCGAATACACCGATTACATAATCAGGGGTCTTATCGAACACCCCATTGTCAGAAAATTCTATTGTGCCTCCAGACAAATTTACTGCATCAAAAATTGCTTCAAAGATGGTATTGGTATCAATAAAATCTTCATTTTTATTTTCCCTGCCCTGCCATGTAATTGTCCATCCGCCTGTTTGAGAAGATATCTTATTAGCGGCGTTGCCTATAACTCCGACATGCGCCCTGGGGTTTAGCGGAAGAGTTTGTTGATTATTTTTAAGAAGTACAAGTGACTCTCTGACCGCTTGCCTTGCAAGCTCTATATGTCGAGGATGGCCTAAGAAATTTTCTGCAAAGGCATGGGGCTTCCTTCCGCTTAAAAGACCCATTCTAGCTTTAACCCTAAGTATTCTTGTGACCGCATCATTAAGCCGCTCTAATGGAATAACGCCAGATTGAACTTGTGCAATGGTATTTTTTAAAAGTGGCTGCCAATCCTCGGGCGCCATAAACATATCGACGCCAGCGTTAAATGCTTGTGCGCAACTCTGATTCGAGCAGCCTGGAACTTGGCCATGTCCATTCCAATCACCCACAACAAAGCCATCGAATTGCATATTCTCTTTTAATACGGTCGTTAAAAGATCCCGATCGCCATGTAACTTGCTCCCATTCCATGAATTAAAGCTAGCCATAACTGTTTGGGCACAAGCGTCTAATGCCTCAAAGTATGGATAACCATGTATATCTCTTAATTCCTTCTCAGACACCCTAGTATCGCCCTGATCTACTCCTTCAAAAGTTCCGCCATCGCCCATAAAATGCTTGGCAGTAGCAATCACATGGTTGTTATCTAAGAAATTTAATTTTTCGCCCTGCAACCCAAGAATAAATGCTTCCCCAAGCTTAGAAACAAGTTGAGGGTCTTCAGAAAAGCCTTCGTAAGTTCTTCCCCATGTATCGTTCTGAGGAACTGCAATTGTTGGAGCAAATGTCCAAGCCACTCCTGTTGAAAGTACTTCTAGAGCAATTGCCTCACCTATCTGCTTAACAAGAGAATAGTTTCTAGATGCGCCTAAACCTATATTGTGAGGAAAAAGAGTGGCGCCAACAAGATTATTGTGACCATGAACCGCGTCAGTGCCCCATAAAACTGGAATTTTAATTCCATCTATCTCAATTGAAGCGTCGTAAAATTCTTTGCTTAACCTCTTCCAATCATCAGCTGAGCTATATTTATTGCCATAGGGAGCTGTATTCCCTCCATTAAGCACTGAGCCAATATTAAATTGTTTAATGTCTGATGGATCAATGAATTCTAAATCACCCTGAATAATCTGACCTACCTTCTCTTCAATAGTCATTTTATTTATTAGATTGTTAATTATTTTTTCATTTGAATCATTGGGATATTCACATGAGCTAGTCCTGCTCCAATCTTCTTGCGCACTTAATACTATTGAGAAAAATAGTGCAAAAATTACCATGTTGATTTGAATAAATTTCATATTTTCTCCTAAATTAAAAATCAACATCAGAAAACTCGATCTTGACCTTATTTTGATTTATTAAATGATGAACAGGCAGGCGAGTATCGCCAATAGCTCGATCCAGAACTACTCTCTTAGATTCACTGGAAACTAAAAGGATGCATCTATCTGAATTAAGTAGCATAGATAAGTTCATAGTAATTCTTTTATGTGATGGATCCCCAAGAGATTTCTGAGAAAGATATATTTCATGAGGGGCATTCAATTCAAACAGCGAAATATTCTCCAATAACTCTGGAAATAATGATGCAAAATGACCATCTAAGCCCATGCCCAGCAAAGAAATATCGAATGGAAAATTTAGTTTCGAAGGAGTCATCAAAGGATCAATGAGCGAGAGGTATCTAGCAGACCCTGCCTTGTTGATGATTAAATTTTCTCTAATCAGCTTATCGTTTGAGTCACTATTGTCTGAATCTAACATCCTATCATCACCCAATATAATAGTTACCTTAGACCATGGAATAGGCATCTGGTTTAAGTAAAAAAATATTTCTAAGGGGCTATTTCCACCAGAGACCACCAAGGTTGCATATCCTTTTTTTAATACGCTATCTTCTAAAGTGTTTGCAATGGATTTGGCAATTTTAAAAGCGATATTCTCCAATTTAGATACTAATTTGCTAGGGTTAATTTATTAAAATAATTTAAATTTCCGTGAAGGCACGTCATCTCTTTTTCAATCAAGGAAATAGAGATTTTCTGTAAAAGATCTTTATGCATTGGCTTCCGGTTAATTAAGAAGTTTCCTGTAAAGTCATCTGTATCTATATACATCATCAGCGATCTCATCAAACCTCCAGCAAGATATATGCCATTTCCTGGAATATAGGCTAAGGCGAGCTCTGAGAGGACCTGAGATAGGGAAATAAGAAATTGATCAATAGATCTCTTGGCCATTTCGTCCTCATGGTAGCTAAGAAGAATATTTTCTGAAGTTTTTTCAGCCCCTGAGAAATGACGATAAATATTAGAAATACCTCGACCAGAAATTAAATCTTCTATCACATTGAAATCACTGGAATTTTTTAAGGTTGAACTAACCATTAATGAATCGATCGAAAGAATGCTATTGCCTATTTCCGTTGGTAAAACAATGTTGTCTCTAATAACAAGAGCAGCGCCCAGCCCTGTCCCAGGACCAATAATCAGGGCAGTCTCATTAAATGAGCTCCCTGGAACTATTTGGGTCATATCATCGTCAGTAAATAGGCTCAAACTATAGCCAATAGATTCCCAATCGTTAAGAATATGACAAGAAGAAATATTAAATTTCTCCAAAACAGCATCAGCATCTAATGTAAATTCTCTGTTGGTCATCGTGATTGAATTATTCACTTTAGGGCCAGCAACTGAAAAAACTATGTGATCAATTAATGGGTCCTCAGTTAAAAATTTATGAATCAGGTCATCAAAGGAATTAAGGCAGCTAGTGTTTACTTTTTGAGGATTTAAAAGGACTGAAGTACCTATATCAGCAGAACATGTTCTAACATTAGTTCCACCAATATCAATCAAAAGAACTTTTTTAGAAGCCGACAATGTTTCTGGATTAATTACCATAGCAAGATGTAAATCATCGCAAGGATGAAGGAGATAATGACAGCATTAATATTGAATGCTTGTGATGTAGAAAAATCTATACCTTCTAAATCAATGGCTTTAGGCTGATTAGAGTAACCTTGTATTAAAGCAGTAAGGTAGCAACCAAAGCCAGATAAAAAGAATACAACACCCATTCTGTGAATATATGCAAAATCTGGAAATAGAGCACTAATTGAGATTGAAAGAACTAAAGATGAAATAGCCGCAACAAGAACTGACATGGTAGTAGCTTTTTTCCAAAATAACGCGACAAGGAATATCACTAAAATACCTGGAGTAAATAAGCCCGTAAACTCTTGGATATATTGAAACAATGAATCAAAACTATCCAACATTGGCGCAACCAATACTGCGATAAACAACCCTCCAACCACAGCCATTCTTCCAGTTTTAATGAGATTAGCCTGGCTTACTTCTTTGGTCGCAAAAGATCTATATACATCCATAGCAAAAATAGTACCGATGCTGTTGGTCATAGAGGCAAGCGAGGAAACTATTGCAGCAATTAAGGCAGCAAATGTTAGGCCAAGCAAGCCATGAGGGAGTAAAGTCATCATGCTAGGGTATGCTTGATCGGATTTGGTAATCGAAGGAATGAGCTCCATCTCCATGGCCATAGCAGCACAGATACCTGGGAGAACTATAACAATTGGCATCAATAATTTTAAATAGGCTGCAAACATGACGCCTTTTTGAGCCTCTTGAAGCGACTTAGCACCCAATGCTCTTTGAGTAATATATTGATTAAAGCCCCAATACGAAAAATGGCCGATCCAAACCCCGGCCCCAATAAGAACCCATACACCCGGTAAATTAATGTACGAAGGATTATCTGGAGATAAAATCATATCGAATTTTTCTGGCATTGCGTTGAAAACAATGCCTAGACCTTCAAACACTCCATTGGAACCAGATATTTGGTTAAGAGCTATGTATAAAACTGCAAATCCACCAAATATTAATAAAACTACCTGAACAATATCAGTCATAGCTACTGCTTTGAGGCCCCCGGAAAGTGAATAGGCGAGTGCAAATAATGCCAGTAGAATGCTTCCATACATAGGGTCTAGGCCAGTAAGAGTATTTATGGCAAGGGCTCCTAACCAAAGCACAGTTGTAAGATTAATAAATATGTAAACAGTTAGCCAAAAAAAGGATAGAACTAAGCTCACTCTTTTATCAAAGCGTTGCTCAAGAAATTGGGGCATTGTATAAATTTTCTTTTCAAGGAAAAGAGGTAAAAAATATTTTGCCATGACAATCAAAGCAATGGCTGCCGTTAGCTCCCATACGGCAATTGCCATTCCTACTACAAAGCCTTGACCTGACATTCCAATAATTTGTTCAGCTGAAATATTGGCTGCAATAAGGGAAGCGCCAATAGCCCACCATGGCAATGATCTGCCAGCCAAGAAGTAATCCTCTGAAGTGACCTCTTTGCCTGATTTATTTCTGGAGACGTATTGAGCAAGCCCAATAATACCGACACAATATAATCCTAGAATTAAAAAATCTAAATTATTAAAATACATACCATCTCCCAGGCAATTGCTGATATCGTTGTCAAAGAACATAAATTATCATTAAAATAGTAATATAAAGCAACTATGTCTAATCAAATGTCAGTAACAATCAAGGATGTTTCTAAAGATGCAAACGTATCAATAAAAACAGTTTCAAGAGTTATCAATAATGAGATTAATGTATCAGAGGATACAAAAGATAGAGTGCTGCAATCAATCTTGAAGCTTGGATTTAAGCCAAATAAAAATGCTCAAAGCCTAAGATCTAAGCGCTCTTACATGATAGCTTTACTTTATGACAATCCAAACAAGCATTACCTAGCTGATATTCAAAGCGGCATTTTACAAGTGTGCAAAGAAACAGGCTATAACTTGGTATTGCAAGAATGCAACTATCAAAATAAAAATCTAGGCACTGAAATCATTGAGTTTATAAGTGACTTTCAAATCGATGGGTTGATTGTTACACCCCCGCTTAGTGACATGGATGATTTACTGGCTAGTTTAGACAATGCAAAAGTCCACTATTCAATTATAGCGCCGAGCGATAAGCGCACATCTTCTTCTTACGTCTCCTCCAATGATTATGATGCAAGTTACGCAATGACCAATGAAATTATTAGCAAAGGACATACTGACATAGGTTTTATTAAGGGGCACCACAAGCATTCAGCATCATCCCTAAGGTACAAAGGTTTTTCCGATGCTGTTACCCAAAAAAATATTCCCCTTAATAGCAAATGGGTAAAAGAGGGGAATTTTACCTTTGATTCAGGATTTAATGCTGGCCTTGAAATACTTGACTCTCCACTATGCCCTTCTGTAATTTTTGCAAGCAATGATTATATGGCTGCAGGCGTTATGAAAGCAGCTCAAATGAAGGGAATTAAAATTCCATCTGAACTCTGTATTATCGGATTTGATGATTCGCCTATTGCAGAACAGCTTTGGCCTTCACTTTCTACCGTCAGGCAACCAGTTAAGGAAATGGCGTGTCATGCAGCTAAAATTCTACTTGGAAATGTTGATGGTTTAAGTCAACAAACTGAATCGAGGGAATTTAAATCGGAATTAATCTTAAGAGAATCTTTGGTCAACCTATCAGATTAAATGATTCTCTAATTCCACTGACAACAAACTCTATTGCAAGAGCCCCTAAGAGAATTCCAAATATTTTTTGAACAACAGTAATAATTGTTGGGCTAACCTTATTAGCAAGATTTGCTGATAACCACATTGCTATGGCTGCCATTAAAATAATTGCAATAATAGGAGTAAAGTTGATTAGCATTTCTAAAGGCTCGCTAGATCTCTTTTCAGCTAACAATAAAGCTGCGGTCATTGCGCCAGGGCCTGCTATTAGGGGTGTTGCAAGCGGGAATATAGCTAGAGATTGAAGGGATTCATCATCCAAGGCAGTATCAGCTGTATTTTGTCTTCTCTCCTGCCTTTGCTCAAAAACCATTTGGAAAGCAATCGCAATCAAAAATAATCCACCAATGATTTTGAATGAGCTCATTGAAATGCCCATGACTGCTAGCAACGATGATCCAAATAACCAAAATGCTGACAAAATACCAAAGGCAACTAAGCTGGCATGAATGTATACCTTTTTAGTATCTTGCTTGCTCAACCCTTGCGTTAAACTTGCAAAAATTGGAATCAAAGCTATGGGGTCTACAGCAACAAATAATAAAATAACACTCTCTATAACTTGATCAAACATGCTACGTTGAAATTATTTGAATAGAATCAGAGTGGGATGCTGAATAAACCCCACCAATTAAGACGAATTTTAAGGATTTTTTTGCTCGAACTTTTGATGCGAGTATCAACTTAATCTTATTAATAGCAGATGCTTGATTTGAGATTGATTTCATAAAATATGGTTGCATGCCACCAACAAGACTTAGCTGCTGGAAAGTTTGTTGATTATTTGTAAATGCGTGGATAGGCATTCTAAAGGGCTTAGTGCTAGAAATAACATCTGCAGTTTGACCTGATCTAGTAACCACAACTATGCCATCTGCATTAATTCTTGTTGCGAGATCTCTTGCAGCGATTGCAATATTCTGCCAATCTGACATATCAGTAAGAAATTTTTCATAGCCCAGTGTTCTAAAATTTTCAGTCTTAGTGGCAATATTTTTTAACATCTTGATACATTGAACAGGGTATTTACCTACACTAGTTTCTCCTGAAAGCATTACCGCATCAGCACCTTCATAAATTGCATTAGCCACATCTGTGACCTCAGCTCTTGTTGGGGTCGGATTGACGATCATGGACTCAAGAAGATGAGTTGCAACAATGGATCGTTTGCCCCACTTTGCAGTCGCATACATTATTCTTCTCTGAATATTAGGTAAGTCAGCCAGATCTGTTTCAATACCTAAGTCTCCTCTAGCGACCATTACTATGTCAGTAGCTTTCGTGATCTCATGAATATTATCTAGGCCTTCTTGATTTTCTATTTTTGCAATAATTCTAGCAGATGACTTCTTTTTCTTAAGAATATCTCGAAGATCATAAATATCTTGAGCACTTCTAACAAATGAAAGGGCAATAAAACTTACATTATTTTTAATAGCTAAATGAATGTCCTTGCGATCTTTTTTTGTAATTGATGGAAGATCTACCCTTACGCCTGGAAGATTCACATGGCGCTTACTGCCTAGCTTACCCCCATCAAGTACTTTGCATGTTAGATTTTCTTTATCCTTAGCCAGTACTTTAAAATTGATTAACCCATTATCTATACTGATTCTTGAGCCCTTGGAAACACTTTTAATAAGGCCTTTGTAATTTATTTGGATTGAAGAAGTCTCAACATCAAGATCTTCCCTGATAGTTAGATTGACGATATCTCCAACTGTTAAGTCCATATCGCTTTGATTGATCCCTGTTCTTATCTCAGGGCCTTGGGTGTCAAGTAATAGTCCGATAGGTCCATGATCATCAGATTGCTCAGAATTAATTTGATGAACTATATCTATAATATTTTGTGCATCTGCATGAGTGGCATGAGACATATTAATTCTTGCTACATTCATCCCGGCCTTATGAAGTTTCTTTAAACTCTCGTAAGTATTGGTACTAGGCCCAATGGTGGCAATAATTTTTGTTTTGATGGCTTTCATATTTTTGCACTATACGCCATATTTTTTAAATTTGAAGAAAGTATCTAAGAACTTGTAGACGAAAAAAAACAGAGCAAGCTCTGTTTCTTAAAGTTCGAGATTAGAAGAGGTCTAAAGTGAGATTTTCTTTAGCTCCTTGAAGGTATTCTCTTGCCTTCTTGGTGGGTTACTAAGCTCTTTTTTATTGTCGACTCTTAGTATCGCTTTCTCTCTTCGTCTCTACCTTCTCTTTCTCTCTTACTCCCGTCTGCAGTTGTTTGTAAGTCGGTCCGAGTTGGTCTATTAAATATACGCCTTTGATTAAAAGTGTCAACACCTTTTAATAAAAAAGTTTAAGTTTTTTATATTATTTGTTAAAACAATTTAAAAATCTGTTCTGAATGAACAACATCAGCATACTTTGATTGCAAGTCAAATAAGTTTGCTCGATGGGCATTTAAATCTCTATCCCCTACACAGTCCTCGGCTACTAATGTAAGAAAATTATTTTGCAAAGAATCTAGCGCTGTGGCACGCACGCAGCCACTAGTTGTAACACCAGATACCACAACTGAATCTACATTCATTTGACGAAGATCTGCTGCTAAAGTAGTTTCAAAGAAGGAGCTTGCAAATTTCTTTTCAATTAAAATATCTTTAGAATCAGGAGATAGCTCTGCAAGAAAAGATGTTTCTTCAGAGTCGGGCTTTAAGATATTTAATGCTGGAATTTTGGATCGAAAAACACTTGCTTCAGATGTGTCTCTATAAATAGTGGTTGTAAAAATTACAGGTAAATTTATTTCTCGGAATTTATTAACTAATACGATATTGGCTTGAATTAATTCATCGCACTTGAAGCCTAGCGGGGATGAAGGATCAATAAAACCTCGACACATATCAACTACCACTAAAGCAGGTGCACTACCCAGTCCTGTAGAGTTAGATTCGAGGGTGCTCAAACTTATTGTTTTAAGAAAGTTGGAGATACGGGTGGCTCTAGATATGTTTCTTCTAGGCACCTAGCCTTAATTTCTTCAATGGTTCCACCAAAATTAAACATCTCATCTGGAACTGTGTCTTTTGACATTTCAGCTCGCAGCTTATCGGTTTTAGATTGATCGACAGATAGGTCATCGTTGAGAACGACACCATACCTTTTTGCTCCTTCTGCTGAGACAAGTTTTTTATCAACATCTGAGGCAACAATAGCAGGATCTCTTTGAAGTGGATCTCCCCAACCACCTCCCCCCCATGTATTGAAATAAAGAAGGTCGCCTTTATGGACTTTAACACCTTCACATTTAGCCGGGACATGTTCTTCAGTGCCATCTGCTCTAACTAGTAATTTAGTCGATCTTTTGCCTGGCTTACCTCCATTAACACCCCATGGATATGTCAACCATCTATCGTCATGAATACCTATATGGCCGTCTACAAGGAATCTATAAGCAACGGACAGTCCATTACCTCCCCTATGGAGACCAGCCCCGCCAGAATCGACAATAAATTCATACGTTTCTACTCTAAGCGGAAAATATGCTTCTACAAATTCATTCGGCACGTTGGTAAAAGATGGCCATAATGAGTGACCATCAGGTCCATCTCCAATTGGTCTTCCTGGCACTCCTCCAAAACCTATCTGAAATAGCTGAAACCAATCACCTTTATCATCATAACCAGAGAAAAATAAATGGGGTGAATCAGAAAATCCTGCGGCGTTAAGCATTTCATTTGGAGCGCCCATACCAAGCAAAGCACCCAATACGTCAAAAATTCTACCTAAGGCATGAGTTCTTCCGGAAAGAGCAGCTGGATAATTCGGCTTTAATAATGTTCCCTGAGGAATTCTGACATCAACTAAATCATAAAAACCATCATTGAAGACAATTTGAGGATCGACAACATTGATCGTAAATGATCCAAAGAACATTTTAAACATATCCTCATTAAGATAAAAATTTACTGAGCTTTGTGCTTGAGGATCAGTGCCCTCAAAATCAAAAATAGCCTTATCACCCTCACGCCACATCTTGCAATGTATTTTATATGGACCCATGCCCATACCATCATCACAAATATAATCAGAGAATTCTCTTGGTTCTTCAGGGATAAACATCGAAATAATATGCTTCATAGCATCGTAATTTCTTTGGAGCATTATATTCATGGTGGAACAAAAGACATCATCGCCAAAACGATCTGCTATCTCATTACATCTTTTGCCTGCTGTGTTGCAAGCTGCAACGAGAGCATTTAGGTCAAAGCGATTCCATTGTGAGGTTCTTACATTATGTAAAATAAGCTCTAAAACATCGGCCTGTAGCTCACCTTTTTTATATAGCTTGATGGGTGGAATTCTGATTCCCTCTTGGAAGATGGTGGTAGCTTCAGTTGGAATAGACCCTGGAACCATGCCGCCATTATCAGACATGTGACCAAACATAGCTGACCATGCAATATGCCTGCCCTCTCTAAAAATTGGTTTTAATACCATCCAGTCTGGTAAATGAGAAACTGCTGCATTACACATATATGGATCATTGGTGAGGATAATATCTCCTTCCTCAATCTCCTCGTCATAAGCCTCAGTAAAACCGTGAATAAATGATCCGAATTGGCCAACAACCATCTTGCCATCATTATTTGCAATCATCGGAAAACAGTCGCCCTGCTCCCTAATTCCTGGAGATAATGCCGTTCTACTTACCAACGCATCCATTTCTTCTCGAGCATTTTTTAGGGCATTCTCTATAAGATCAACGGTAATGCCATCAACATCAACAGTCTGTAATGGAGATTCATTTGTTTCAATAATTCTTGCTGACATATTATTTTTTAGGGTTGATAATTAAATTGCCTACCTGATCAACTTCCGCAGCATAGCCAGGCAAGATAACGCTAGTAGAATCCATCTCAGAAACAATAGCAGGGCCAGGAACCACTAGTTTTGCATGCAGCTTTGTTCGATCATATATCTTTGCATCATGCCATTGAGCCTCATGATAAAAGCGAGAATCTTGAATTACAGCATCATCTAGTGAACCAGCGAAGTTCTCATTTACTAAAGATTTAATTTCGGATTGTTGAACTTTTACAATAGCCCTGATCATCAAGATTTCATGACCATCACTTAATTTAAAGGTAAATAATTGATAATGCTCTTCATCAAATGCATCAGTAATTAATTGAATCCCTTTACTTTGATATTCTTTCTCATCAAATTCAACAGTAATTTGAAATGCTTGGCCAGCATATCTAACATCAGCTTGATAGGTTACTTCTAAATTAGCATCGCTTACACCGTCTTTTAAGAGAGATGAAGAAGCCTTTTCTTTTAGTTCACTCAAGTCATTTAAGAATTTATCTGTTGTAATATCTTGAGCCATAGATAAATAAGATCTAGAAGATTCATCCTGAATCTGAGTTGTAGCATCACCGTAGGCGCACAAAACGCCGGGCCCTGGAGGAATAATTACAGGAAAGGAATTAGACAAAATACCCAAAGCATTAGCATGAAGTGGTCCAGCACCCCCAAACCCAACTAACGCAAAATCCCTGGGGTCAAATCCTTGCTCAACAGACACTAATCTCAAGGCACCAAACATAGACTCATTTACGATTCTAATAATTCCTTCAGCAGCTTCCATTAAATCAATGCCAATTCCATCAGCAATAGTTTGAACAGCTTTTTCAGCTGCTTCTTTATTAATAATCATGTCACCACCAAGCTGAACATCGCTAGGAAGAAGACCAAGAACTATATTTGCATCGCAAACGGTAGGTTGCTCTCCCCCTTTCATGTATGCGGCAGGACCTGGAACAGCTCCAGCAGATTCTGGACCTACTCTCAGAGCTTTTGTAAGCTCGGGGACAAAGGCTATCGAACCACCGCCTGCACCAACTGTTCTAACGTCAACTGAAGGAGCTTTAACCCTAACATCTCCAACTAAAGTTTCTCTTCTAATTTTTGCTTTTGAATTTTGAATCAACGCAACGTCTGTTGAAGTTCCCCCCATATCAAAGGTTAAGATATTTTCAAAACTTGCTTGGTTACAAAAATGTATTGCGCCCGCAACTCCACCAGCAGGACCTGACATAAGGTGATTAACTGGTGAGTCTCCAGTAGAGCGACTTGATGCAAGCCCACCATCAGATCTTAGGATGGATAGCTGAACATCGCTCCCTAATGATTTCTCTAGATTGGATTGCAGATTATTAACATAGCTAGAAACTTGTGGCCTGACATAGGAATTTAAGACCGTTGTTTCGGCTCTTTCATACTCTTGCATTTCAGGAATAACTTCACTTGAAATAGAAATAGGAACATCTGTAAAAATTTCTGCAGCAATTTTTGCTGCAAGAACTTCATTCGCATTGTTGATGTATGAATTAACAAAGCTAATTGTTAAAGCCTCAACTTGTCCCCTTTTCTTTAGTTGAGTTAGCTGCTCTTTTAAATGATCTTCATCCAATGGTATGGAAATCTCTCCGGAAGCATCTGTTCGCTCTTTGATGCCATAGGTTAATTCCAGTGGAGCTAGCAATGGCCCTTTCACAAAACTGACCCAGCCACCAAGACCACCCGGACAAAATGAACGAGCTACTTGCAAGATACTCTCGTATCCTTGAGTGGTAAGGAGTCCTACCTTTGCTCCATTTCCAGTTAAAACAGCGTTAGTTGCAACAGTTGTACCATGCATAACGAGCTTTATGTCTTTTGGGTTTACGCCTGATTGCTCACAGATTCGCGCAACCCCATTGAGAACTCCAATAGATGAATCCTCCGGAGTGGATGGAACCTTTGCAGTATATGTGGAGCCATCAGATTCATTGATTAATAAAAAATCTGTAAAGGTTCCACCAACATCAACACCTAGGCGATATGACATAAAAATTAATCCCTTTTAAAAATTATATTTTAAGTCTAAACCATAGGTTGCGTAAGGTGCTTGATGAATGAAAGATCCACCAAATTCTGGAGCTGGAATAACCTCTGCTAGATACTCCTCATCATTAATATTTCTGCCCCACAGAGTAAGACTTAACTTCTCTCCAACTATAGAGGCTCTAAGATCAACCAAAGTATATGGGTCTCGAACAGATTTACTCATGTCAGAGGCCACTGGGAATCCAAGTAAAGCTCCCCAAACTGAAGGTTGCTGATTATTTTGAACAGTATGGAACCAAGTTTCTCCAACTTCCATGTAATCTACTCTCACTACAAGATCGTAGTTTGCTGAGAATGCAGTTTCGTATTGCATCCCGAGATTGTAAGTATGTTCAGGAGCTAACGGTGCGTTATTTCCTACAGTATTTGGTCTATGCGCGTTCTTTTTAATTTCACCATCTGTATAACCAATACCACCGTCTAATCTGATGCTATCAGTTAGAGCATATTTAAAGTCTAACTCTGAGCCGCTAATATCTAGCTGATCAATAGAAGTCACTACTCTTAGTAAACCCCATGGCCCTGCAAAGAATTCAAAAAACTGATTGTCGTCAACTTCTGTCTCAAAAATTGCACCATTGATAGCAAGTCTGCCATCAAGGTATCTACCCTTAAAGCCAACTTCAAATGATTTAGAAACTTCTTTATTAAAAGAATCAGATACGCCTAAACCAGCAGATACTGGAATATTTAGCTGAGAATTAATCAAAGCTGCACTTCCAGATGAGTTAAAGCCACCTGATCTGAAACCAACACCGTAAGAAGCATAGACTGTGGTGTTTTCAGCAGTTGTGGTTAAAGAAATTTTAGGCTGGAACTGATCATATGATTTGTCTCTTGATGGAATTTTACTGCCACCTGCTGTCATTGCAGGATTGATTGGAGCGCCGCCACCATAGTATAAAGCTGACGATCTGGCAGGAACATTGTTATCCACTGAACGTTTTTCCTTGTCATACCTTCCTTCTAAAGAAAGTTCAGTTGCATCAGATAAATCTATAGAGTACTGACCAAAGATAGAGAAAACATCTGTGGTAAAAGTATCGTCAAATGACAAATCAGTAGGATTTTTTCCAGTCGCTGGAACATAAGATTTAAATTCAAAACCTTTACCTAAATCAGCTCCATATGAAACTGCAACATCTCTGTCAATTTCTGCATAGTATCCACCGATCAACCATCTAGTTGCTTCAGTTTGATTGCTGGTTAACTTCACCTCAATCGACATATCATCTTGATCCCGTGACTGGAATTGATAGCCATCACACGTATGAGGCAGATAAGGCCCTAATACAGAGTTTGCACCTGAGGGCGCTGTGCCTGGAGCAGCGAATGAAAAGCCAGGAGGCAAGGAATTAATCAAAGCTAGATTAGCGGCTGTGTTGGAAGCTGCACATGAAGGCACTCCAAAATAACCCCCAAAAGCGCCAGACGTTCCATCGGACATCAAAAATTCTTCAAGATGGTTGTAGGCAAAGATAGCAGAGAACTCTCTGCCGTTTGCTAAATCTTCTGTGTATTTAATAGATAGATCAGATGTTTCTTGCTCGTTAACCGGGGGAACGTTAAACATGTATGTAAATTTATGATCGTTTACATCTTTAAAAAACTGGTCAGCACCTGGGGTTCCAAAGCCCTGAAAGGCAGGAAGCGCAAAAACAGCATTAAAATTAATAGTTCCGCCACTGGCTTCACTCATACCAAATCTAAAATCCCAAGAGCTATCATCTTCTTCGACTAATATTCTTCCGCGAAGAGTTGTATCCTCAAAGAAATCTACATTTTTAAGGTTTGAATAAACGTTTGTGTGCTCTCCATCAGTTTCTCTTGTACTGACAGAAAATCTTGTATACACGTTATCGCCCATCTTGCCGGAATTAACATACTGTAATTTTGAAGCGTTGTTAACACCCATGCCTATTACTGCTGTGCTTTCAGATTCTTCAGAGGGAGCTTTGGTCGTAATTAAAATCGCTCCGGACGTAGCATTTCTTCCATAAAGCGCACCTTGTGGTCCTTTAAGTACTTCAATTTGAGCAATATCTAAAAGCTCTCTGTTAAAAGCATTTGGATTTGTTTGTAAAACACCATCTACAACAAAAGCAAAGTTAGACTCTGCATCTCGGGTGGATGTAAGGCCTCGAATGGTTACAAGTGTGTCTCCAACATTAACAGTATTTGCCATTACTACGTTTGGAGTTAAGGCAATAAAATCTTCAGGTCTTTCGATGCCTGCATCACTTATATCGCTTGAAGTAAAAACACTCATTGCAATAGGTACATCTTGAACACTTTCATCAACTTTTCGAGCTGATACGACAACCTCTTCTAAAGTTGGTTCAGCGATCAAAGCAAATGAAATAAAGAAAAAAGAAAATGCAAATACGAATCTAAAAAATGTATTAGAAATAGACATTGTTTACCCCCTCAGTAAAAAATAGTATTTTAATATTATTCACCATATCTATAATTAACACAACTTCCCCGGAAGCCCTGTTATATGTACCTTTTTAATACATATTTTTCTTAAGTTCGATCTGTATATAATACAAATATGTCAGTCGCAAAAAAGCCACTTAAAGGTATCAAAGTTCTTGATTTAACTCATATGTTATCTGGCCCCTATGGAAGCATGATTCTTGCAGACTTAGGGTGTGAAGTAATAAAAATAGAGCCGCCAGTCAAAGGTGAGGGCACAAGACGCTTGCTAGAAAATGATCCTGACTATTCTTTTAATGGAATGGGGGCATATTTTTATACTCTTAACAGAAATAAAAAAAGTCTTTCTCTTGATTTAAAGAAACCTGAAGGATTAAAAATTTTTTATAAGTTAGCCGAAAAGGCTGATGTTGTAATTAGTAATTTTTCAGCAGGCGTTACCGAGAAACTAAAAATTGATTTCAATAGTCTGAAAACTGTAAACCCAAAAATTATTACATGCACGGTTAGTGGTTTTGGAGAATCAGGACCTAACTTTAAGAGGCCCGCATTTGATCAAATAGCTCAAGCTCTGGGTGGAGGCATGTCAATCACAGGCATTTCATCCTCAGAGCCAATGCGAGCTGGAATTCCAATTGGAGATCTGGGAGGTGGCATGTTTGCTGTCATGGGTATTCAAGCTGCAATTATAGATAGAGCTAGCTCAGGCTTGGGTCAGCATGTAGATATTTCAATGCTTGATTGCCAAATCTCTATGCTCAATTACATGGCAACAATGCAAACTATGTCAGGAGTAGTGCCTGAGCCGATTGGTAATTCTCATTTTGTTCATATGCCCTATAACTCATTCCTTACAAAAGATTATCCTATAGTCATAGCAGCAGTAGGAGATCAGTTTTGGCCAAGATTATTAAAACTATTTAATCACCCAGAATTGCATAATCCAAAATATGCAACTGCATTAGAAAGACAAAAAGATAAAGCAAAACTTGAGAAGATTATCCAAGATGAGTTGATAAAAGAAAAATCTGACCATTGGTTGCGCTTGTTAGAAGAACAAGCAGTGCCATGCGCAAGAGTGAATAATATTGAGCAAGCACTCAATGATCAACAGGTTCAGCATAGAAACATGCTAGTTGATGTCCCTCATCCAGACGGAGGTTCAGTTAAGGTTCCTGGCAACCCTATTAAATTCTCAGAAAGTGCAGAGGAAGAATTTCTTGCGCCCCCTCTTTTGGGAGAGCACACTAAACAAGTATTAAATGGGTGGCTGGGATATTCGGACGAAGAGTTAGAGTCACTAGATAAACTGCAAATAATTGAGATGCTTAAATGAGTTCGGAATTTGTTTATATTAATGAAGTTAGTCCAAGAGATGGGCTGCAAAATCAAAAAACAATCCTAGGATCTCAATCTCGTCTTGAGCTTATCAGGCAACTAATAGAAGCAAATCTTCCAGGCATCGAGGCCGCAAGTTTTGTCAGTCCCAAGGCAGTGCCAGCTATGGCAGGAGCTCATGAAATCATTGAAGGTCTAGTTGATACTAATGAATGCGAGATTTCTGTTCTAGTTCCTAATATGAAAGGTTATGAGTTAGCAAATGCTGCTGGAGCCAAAGTTATTTCAGTTGTCCCTTCTGCAACAGAAACAATGAACCAAAAAAATATTAATATGGGATTAAGGGAAACCATTGAGTCCTCTTGTAAAATCATTGAAACTGCAAAAAAAGAAAACCTTAAGACTCGCGGGTATGTCGCTGTTGCATGGGAGTGCCCTTTTGAAGGAAAGGTGCAAGAGTCAATTGTTCTCGATATAGCAAATCAAATGCTAGGCGCAGGTGTGGATGAGATTATCCTTGCTGATACGATCGGGGCAGCAAACCCCTCAAGCGTCACCTCATTATTTAATAAATGTGTCAGTGAGTTTGACCATCAAATTTTTTCTGCTCATTTTCATGATACTAGAGCTATGGCGTTAGCAAACGTTTGTGCAGCTCTTTCTGAGGGAATTAGAAAGTTCGATAGCTGCATTGGAGGATTGGGAGGATGTCCATTTGCTCCAGGAGCTGCAGGTAACTTAGCCACAGAAGATCTTGCAAATATGCTTAGTCAAATGGGATATGTAACAGGTGTTGCTCTAGAAAAACTTCCAGCCATTGTTAGCTATTGCAGAGAACAACTCCAAGAGCCTGTTGGCGGAAGAATGTCTGCTTGGCTTGCAAAGGCGAACTAATCTAAATTTTTTTACTAAGGTATTTAGCGCCAGACGCTAAACCAATTTCATAATCTGCCTTCATAATTTTTATATCGGTTGTTGCTCTCTTTGCTGTCAATCTTGATGGTGGGCATATTTGAGTAATTCTACAATCTGCCGGAGGATTCTTAATAAAGTCCAATGAAGCATTGTATGTTGCCGCATTAATTTTTAAGGCATGAGAAATATTGGGATACTGCTTAGTAAAAAATGCAGCAATATGATTTTCCATTTTAGTCTTTCGGATAAATGTTTCTTCGTAGGTTCGAATAATTACAATATCTTTAGCGCCATACTCGTATGCCTTTTGAACTGGCAATGGATCTGTAATTCCTCCATCGTATTTTCTCAAGCCATCCAAGAGAATAGGTTCACGCATCAAAACTGGCAAGGATCCGGTTGCCAACAGCTGATCGACATAATTGTCTTGATCTAATTCAATGAACTCAGAAGTTCCGGTCTCAGCATCAGAGACCACTACGTAAAAATTTTTATCTTTAAGCTTTTTGGTTAGTCGAATAAAGTCTATTGGAAAAATTTTATTAGCATCTTTGTACAACTCAGTAAAATTCATGATACTTTTGTTAAAAAATATATTTTTATAACTGACGTATTTTTTTGATGCAGAAAAAAGCATCTTATCCAGATTGTAGTCTGTCACTGCCAGAAGGTACCAAAGCTGAACTACAGCTCCGTTAGAGACACCAAAATGAAGATCAAATGGGTTATAGGAAGCTTTAATAAAAGAGTCAATAACTCCAAACGAGAATACACCCCTGCTACCTCCGCCTTCTATAATTAATGCTTTCTTCGGGTTTATCATTTGCTCTCTTTTTATAAATAGGATCGCATAACTTAGAGACGAAAAAAAACAGAGCAAGCTCTGTTTCTTAAGTTCGAGATTGGAAGAGGTCTAAAGTGAGATTCTCTTTAGCTCCTTGAAGGTTTTCTCTTGCCTTCTTGGTGGGATACTAAGCTCTTTTTTATCGTCAACTCTTAGCATCGCTTTCGCCCTT
>Ga0209715_1000169_pt1 | contig 58414 bp, 46 predicted proteins | sample COGITO_mtgs_1205_2_FD_184809 | JGI IMG/M metagenome (GOLD analysis project Ga0209715, IMG submission 184809) | Pelagic marine microbial communities from North Sea - COGITO_mtgs_120503 (SPAdes) (version 2) | ecosystem: Environmental > Aquatic > Marine > Epipelagic ... | reverse complement strand
AACTACCATCACCCACAGTTATCTCAGTGTTTTTTAATGTTAAATCAAAAGACGTAAAGGAATCGGCAACCGCATCATCACAAAGTGCTAAGGGTGTGGGCTGTACAATCACTGGTAACGGATTGACCAGTAATGGCAATGTTACTGCATTATAACATTCTGTATCAATGTTTTCTACACGAACGTAAACATCTTGGTTGCTAGGGTTTATGTTGGTGTACGAGAAAGGGGTCGCAATTGGATTGCTTCCTGTATTTGCATTAGCCAGCGTTTCAAAGTAAGACACTTCAAAGTCTAAAGGGTTTAGGCCATTAAGTATTTGTTCATTGGCAAGCGATAGATCAAATAATGCAAACCCATCCAAATCATTATCACAGGTTTCTAATGTGTCTGGGGTGAGCTCAATCTGAGGAACATCATTGACTACAATCAGAAAATCTAAGTAATTAAAACAATCAGTCGTAATAGTGGTGTCTTCTATACGAACAAAAATAGTTTGCTGGTAGGCCACAATATTAAAATACTCACCAATAATTGGATTGATATTATTAAAGGCATCTACCTGCGTTTCGTGATAACTAATTATCAAGTTGGATAGTGTGCCTGTAATTTCTGCGTCGAGAGTGGAGAAGTCAAAGACTCCAAAACCGTCGGCATCAGGATCACAATATTCATAGTTTATAGGCGTGGTTGCTGCTGGTGGTCGTACAACCACTAAATCAAAAGGTGTGATTGAATAACAGCCTGTAATTGCAGTCAGATCATCTTCTATTCTCACAAAAATAGTTTGTAAGTCCGGAACAATTGTTGTATAAATGAGATCCAAAGGATTATCTCCAGTATTGGCATCATTTTCAGAAACGTGATAACTCACTACGTTTTCTTCAATACCAGCTCTTATGATTTCTGTTTGTACCGAAATATCTATAGTGGTAAGTCCATCTAAAACGCCGTCATCGTCACAAACAATCAAAGGGATCGGCGCTACAAATTCAGGTCTTGGCTCTACCGTTAGGGTAAAGCTTACATTAGATATATAACAAGCGGCAACTAAAGGGTTGTTGTTTTGAACTTCTTCACGAACAAAAAGAGTGATTTCATCAAAAATAGTATATGGGCTTGCTAATGCATTCACTCCTGCGTCCGCATCTTCTTGAGAAGTGTGGTAAGTTATGATCACTTCACTTGCATCTTGAGTTCCTAGTATTACAGGGTTGTAGTCTGCCACCAAGTCTACTTCTATTGATCCTGGAGTATAAGTACATAAAATCTCATCAGGGACTTGATCATACGTTGGAACAGGAAGAACCTGCAGTAGTATTGAATTTATCCCAAAACAATCATTTCCTCTCTCCACTCTAAGGTATAACGTCTGGGCATCAGCAACCTCACTCGTGTACTGGTCATCAAGTTGATTGAGCTCTAGTAAGGCGTCATTCTCACTGGCGTAATATGCAATCGTTAATTGATTAGGATCTGTAATATCATTATCTGGATTGGCTACGATTAGCGAGAGGATGTAATTATTGGCGTCACTAAGTGTAAATAACCCCAGTCCGTCATAATCATTTCCGTTTCCTTCACTGTTGTCACATACAATAAGTCCAGCATCATCGGGAATTGGATTAAAAATTGTTTCTAAGAAAAAGAATGAGGTCGTATAACAAGTTGTGGCAATATTTTCTACTCGTGTGAATATTGTTTGTAGCGGCGACAGATTGACATAAGACGTTGGGTTTGGGATGGCATTTATTCCAGCATCTAGGTCTGCTTGTGAAAGGTGAAAAGTTAGCAAATAATTAGTGGGGTCATCCCCGACAATCACATTTTCGCCCACTTCTTCAAGATTGTAAATAGAGATCCCGTCTTGAACGTCATCAATATCACACTGTACTAAAGGAACATCCACAATAACATTTGGCAATGGATCTACTCCAATGGTGTAAGGTCCAACAGCAGTACAGTCTGATAATACATTACTAACCAGTAATACATACAGTGTTTGCACTGTTGAAGTGTTACTGTATAGTCCTATAATAGGGTTGGTTCCTGATTCTGCATCTGCTTGAGTTTCATAATGTGTTATAGTGAGGTCTTGCCCATTGGCAATAGCTGTGTTGAGCGCTGTTAAGTCAAATTGTTCTATTAAATCTCCAGAGTTTGTGTAGTCACATTGATAGTACTCAAAATCAACTGGTGGCTCCGGAGTATCAAAGATTTCAATTCCAAAACTAGTGGTATCAAAACAGTTGGTGTTGTCTGTGTTTTCAATACGTACAAACACGATTTCTTGAGTGAGTGTATTGCTGTAAGGGATTGCATATGCATTTGTATTGTCATTTGCATCTGCTTGAGTTGGGTGGTATGTGACATTAAAACTGCTCGCCACTTGGGTTCCTAAAACAATAGGGGTTACGTCAGAAGTAAAGTCAAAACTATTAACTCCGTCATTATCATCATCGCAAATGTCAATATTCGCAACTGGATTAGCCGTAGGGGTTGCATTGATAATGATGTTAAATTCTTGAGTGATAAAACAATTGGTATTGGTATTGTTTTCAATACGTACAGCCAGTGTTTGGTTAAAGGCTGTGGAGTTGTAAAAATTTAGTGGTAGTGGATTGGTATTTGTATCTGCATCTGTTGTATTTAGGTGGTAGCTTACACTAAATAGGGTGGCGTCTTGTGTTCCTAAGACAACTGCTGATACTGCTGATAAATCGGTATCTGTTTGTCCGTTTGTAAGATCGCCATCGGCTCCATCATCGCAGTTTTGTAAATCATTAATAGCCGCAATTACTGGGGTATCAAAGATTTCAATTCCAAAACTAGTGGTATCAAAACAGTTGGTGTTGTCTGTGTTTTCAATACGTACAAACACGATTTCTTGAGTGAGTGTATTGCTATAAGGGATTGCATATGCATTTGTGTTGTTATTTGCATCTGCTTGAGTTGGGTGGTATGTGACATTAAAACTGCTCGCCACTTGGGTTCCTAAAACAATAGGGGTTACGTCAGAAGTAAAGTCAAAACTATTAACTCCGTCATTATCATCATCGCAAATGTCAATATTCGCAACTGGATTAGCCGTAGGGGTTGCATTGATAATGATGTTAAATTCTTGAGTGATAAAACAATTGGTATTGGTATTGTTTTCAATACGTACAGCCAGTGTTTGGTTAAAGGCTGTGGAGTTGTAAAAATTTAGTGGTAGTGGATTGGTATTTGTATCTGCATCTGTTGTATTTAGGTGGTAGCTTACACTAAATAGGGTGGCGTCTTGTGTTCCTAAGACAACTGCTGATACTGCTGATAAATCGGTATCTGTTTGTCCGTTTGTAAGATCGCCATCGGCTCCATCATCGCAGTTTTGTAAATCATTTATAGCCGCAATTACTGGGGTATCAAAGACTTCAATTCCAAAACTAGTGGTATCAAAACAGTTGGTGTTGTCTGTGTTTTCAATACGTACAAACACGATTTCTTGAGTGAGTGTATTGCTATAAGGAATTGCATATGCATTTGTATTGTTATTTGCATCTGCTTGAGTTGGGTGGTATGTGACATTAAAACTGCTCGCCACTTGGGTTCCTAAAACAATAGGGGTTACGTCAGAAGTAAAATCAAAACTATTAACTCCGTCATTATCATCATCGCAAATATCAATATTCGTAACTGGATTAGCGATTGGTGTGTCAAAAATAGTCACTAAAGTTTCAAAAGGTTGAGTTTCAGTTGCTGTTGTTATGGTTACACTTGCAATATATTCACCTGGATTGGCATATGTATGCATTGGGCTTAAATCAGTTGATGTTTCCCCGTCACCAAAATTCCATTCCAAGCTAACGATCGTTTCAGAAGTTGATAAGGAAAATTCAGTGCTAGAACCCAAACAGTCATTGATGTAGCTAATATTAGCAACTAAAAAAGACTGAATAAATGGGGGGAGTCCATATCCAGCTTGTGTTCCTGGAGACAACTGCTGACCCGCTTCTACATAGTTTGTAGCGGCTGGAGTGTCGTTAGGATTATTAATAACATCTAACGCGAAACTGAATTCAGAATTACACACATATATTTTTCCGTCAGGTCCTAACTGCATTCCTCCTAAAAAACCAGAAAATGTTTGGTAAATGGAGCTAGCAGAACTTGGAATATCTGCTGCTGTTAGATCTAACTGCTGCACTCCTGAGTTACTGGAAAAATAAACTTTTTCTGAATTTTGCGAAAATGCGACTCCGTAAAAATTGTCGTTATTTAATACTTCTAAAGGATTTGATACTTGTCCAGTTTCTTTGTCAAAGTCATAAATCCAGGCCGAACCGTTGTTACTATTTCCTCCTTCATTAGTTCCATTTTGATTGTGAGCAATAGCGATCTTATTGCCATCGGGAGATGACTTTAAGTAGCCTATAGCATTTCGTCTATACCCCTCAATCGCAATTGAAGGAGCTACGTTTGAAATAGAAGGAGCTGGATTCACGCCATTTGAATCCACTCGAAAAGCATAAAAAGAACTTATAAAATGTGTTAAAACCCAATACGATTGACCGTCGGCATGCTCAACAGCTGTTATTTTCTCTGCACATTTATATTCTAAGTGTAGCGGGTTATTATCATCATAAGTTAAAAGTTGTATGTTTTTTTCTGCGATATCAATATCCCCCATTCCATTATTCAGAGTCATATCCACTAATGAATAGTTAAGACCATTGTTAAACCCGTCATCTCCTTGAGGTACAGAAGTATTTGAGTCGTCATATTGAGCTGTTGGGATGCCATTAAAATCTGCGGGCCCCTGGTTCGGGTAGGCCCAGGCGTTTTGATGATGTGGTTCATCTACGGTAAACACATAATACCTATCTAAATCGCCAGGTTTGGGAATAATAACCCCAGAACTTGTGCTTGAGGGATCTCCCAATAGACCTGAGCCTCCAAAATAATTTGCATTTGGCATAAGATTGTGGTCGGCGTCCCATACATCACGTCCGTCAGTGTAAAACTTTAATTCGCCGTTGGGTCCTGAAATAGATGAGCATCCTTCCAAAGTACTGATAGATTGTGCGGCATCTGCGGTTGGGGTTACTGTATTGTTGATGTTGTCAAAGACAAGACCAGCGCCAAATCCAAAAAACCAGTTATTAGCTTCCCCTTGTGAAGATACACTGTAAGTTAAAAGCGCAAATAAAATACAAAGTAGATTTTTCTTCATAACATAAATAGGTCTAATTTTTATTGAGTTCTATTAGATAACAATTGAGTATTAAAAACTCCTACATCAAAATAAAATTTTAATGAAATTTGGTGCATAAAAATACATTATTTTACAATATATTTTAAAGTTTTATCAAATTAATCAATAAACATTAATTAACTAGCTAAATTTACACATATTTTCAAGTAAATAGCTTGAGTAGATGCCGATGTGAGTGTTTAGAAAATAAAAAACCCACTCTGTGAGTGGGTTTTTGAAGTGGTGCCTCCAGGAATCGAACCAGGGACACATGGATTTTCAGTCCATTGCTCTACCAACTGAGCTAAGGCACCTCCTCGCATTAAATGCGGTTGCAAATATAATGGAATTTTAATATTCCCAAAGTAAATTTTTATAAAAAATGGTTTTGTAAATTTGCAGTCTGAACCAAACAAATGAATTTAATAATTGATATTGGAAATACCACGACTAAACTCGCTGTATTTCAAAGAGATAAAATTTTAATAACCAAAGTAATTCCGGTCGCTAGCCTAGTCTTAGAGGTTGATAATTTACTAAAAGAATTTACTGAAATCACTCAAGGACTTATTTCCTCCGTAGGTTTTTTGCCTGCAGATGTGTTAAAGACCCTCGAAAATAGATTGCCTTTGACTATTTTGAAGTCAGATTCAAAACTACCTTACAAAGTTTGTTATGAGACTTCTGAAACTTTGGGGGTGGATCGCTTGGCACTTATGGCTGCGGCTGTCACACAGCACCCGGGCAAGAATGTTTTGGTAATTGATGCTGGAAGCTGTATTACCTATGATTTCATTAATGCTCAGCAAAATTACTTAGGAGGTGCCATAGCTCCTGGTATTCAAATCCGTTATAAATCTTTGGGAGATTTCACTTCCAAGTTGCCAACATTAGAAAAAAAAGTACCTGAAAATTTCATTGGAAATTCTACTCATGCATGTATACATTCAGGCGTTATTAATGGGGTTCTGCATGAAATTAGAGGGGTTGTTAGTACATATCAAAATAAATATCCAGATTTAACAATTATTTTAACAGGAGGAGACGCGGATTTCTTGTGTAAGCAATTAAAAATTAGCATATTTGCGAACTCGGATTTTCTTTTGGAAGGCTTGAATTTCCTATTAGAATTTAATTCAAATTAATTATGAAAAAGCTTTTAGTACTTATTATAGTTGTAATGTCATCTATTTCCTACGCTCAACAAGGTGCGAGCTCTCCCTACTCATTTTATGGTATTGGAAGTTTAAAGTTTAAAGGAACTGTCGAGAACCAGTCAATGGGTGGGATTAGTGTTTTTTCAGATAGTATTCATATCAACCTTAGAAACCCAGCAGCCTACGCAGGAGGGAATCTAAAGTCTTTTAATAATGAAGCAAGACCAATTAAATATACCGTTGGTGGAGGGCAATCAAAAACAACTCTTAACAGTACTTCTGCTTCCGACAAGTCGAGTACAGCTACGCTAGATTATCTAGCTATTGCAATTCCTTTAGGTAAATTTGGAGCTGGATTTGGACTGATTCCATATACTTCAGTTGGCTATAAATTACAGTCTTTTGACTCGGATGACATACTTCAGTATAAATATAGAGGTGAAGGAGGCTTAAATAAAGTATTCTTGGGTGCAGGGTATCAGTTATCTAAAAATTTTAGAATTGGAGTGGATGCTAGCTATAACTTTGGAAATATTATTAATACAAATATTGCCTTTGGGTACAACGAACAAGGGGGGTTATTACAGTACCAATCTAGAGAGATCAATCGATCGGATCTTGGAGGTCTTTCCTATAATCTTGGAGTAATATATACTAAGCTATTAAAACCTAATTTAGAATTTACGGCCTCAGCTACGTATTCACCAACGTCAGAAATTAAGTCAAAAAACCAACGTAATTTTTCAGCAATCGTTATTGATTTAAATACCGATCAAGAGATACCAGTCAATTCAATTGAGGTAGATTTAAATGCCATGGGACTCAACACAACGGATCTTAAATTGCCTAGCAAATCCTCATTTGGTTTTGGTTTTGGAGCTCCAAGAAAATGGTTTGCTGGAGTAGATTATACGTTTCTTAAAACGAGTCAACTTACAAATAGGTTAGTAGTGATCGATAATTCAACGTTTGAGGATGCATCCACCATTTCTGTTGGAGGTTTTTTTATTCCAGAGTTTGATTCATTTAATAGATACTGGAAACGTATTGTTTACAGAACAGGCGTTCGTTTTGAAAACACAGGTTTAAAAATCAATAATGAAGTCATAAAAGAGTTTGGCATATCTTTTGGAGTAGGACTTCCAGTGGGCAGGATATTCTCAAATGCTAACATTGGTTTAGAAGTTGGTAAGCGTGGAACGACAAAAGCCAATTTAGTTGAAGAGAATTTCGTGAACTTTCAGATAAGTTTATCTTTAAATGATCGATGGTTTGAAAAACGAAAATTTAATTAACGATCTATATAAATTAACAATACCTCCGATGAAAACGAAAACATCTATTATACTTACAATACTTTTTTTAAGTATTACTTCCATTACAGCACAGACGCAAGAAGAATTGCAAAAACTATCTATTTTTAGTGAGTATGTAAAAGCTAAAAATTACAACGCAGCTTTTACTCCTTGGATGGAATTAAGAGCATCGAATCCAAAACTTAATAAAGCTATTTATGTTTTTGGTGAACGTATTTTAAACGACAGAATTGCTAATTGTGAAGGCCAAGAAAAAGTAGACTACATACTAGATATGTTAAAGTTGTGGAAAGAGCGTAGTACAGTCTTTCCAAACATCACCCCCAAGGGTGCTTACATGGCTAAAGCAAGTCAGTTAAGGTATAATCATAGAGAAATTTTAGGCGTATCTAATGAAGATTTATATGCTGCTTTTGATACGGCCTATACGTCGGATGCAAAATCATTTACAAACCCTAAAAGTTTGTACACGTATTTTTCTCTAATGGTTGGTTTATACGATGCTTCACAAAAAACAGCTCAAGAATTATTTAGCAAATACGATGATATTAGTGAAAAAATTGACTTCGAAGTTAAAAACTATACAAACAAGCGAAATGCCTTTTTAGATGAAAACGGTGAGGTTAGAGAACTTAGTAGAAAGGATACTTCACGATTAAAATCCTACAATAGTTATTTGAGAGCTTTTGATCAAATAGCGGGTAGTGTGGATAAAAAACTAGGTACAAGAGCTAATTGTGAAAACTTAATACCTCTTTATACAAGGGATTTTGAAGCGTTTAAAAACGATGGTATTTGGTTGCAACGCACCATGAATAGAATGTATGCTAAAGGATGTAATGATGATCCTTTATTTGTTAGAGTAGTAGAGCAAAAAAATGAGTTAGAGCCCAACGCGGATACTGCTTTCTACCTTGGGATTTTAAAGGATAAAGCAGGAAAAACAACAGAAGCACTTAATTTCTATAATCAAGCAGTTGATTTGCAAACTGATAAATTTGAGAAGTCAAAAATCTTATACAAAATTGCGACAAGTTTTAAGAAGAAAAGCCGTTATGGTCAGGCGAGAACCTATTACATGAAAGCATTGAAAGCAAATCCAAGTATGGGGAAATCACACTTAGCAATTGCAGCGATGTATGCTAAAAGCGCAAATAATTGTGGGACTGATAACTTTTCTAAAAGAGCTGTTTATTGGTTGGCAGCTAAGGAAGCTGCTAAAGCTGGACGTATAGATCCCACAATGAAGAAAAATGCTAAAAAATCAATTGCTAATTACGAAGCAAAGGCACCACAGAAGAGTGAAATATTCTCCTCTGGTCGCGCCGGACAATTAATTGCTGTCGGATGTTGGATTCAAAGAAGTGTAACAGTGCCTTCTCTTTAATGAAAACAGCTGACAACATACGATTCAAAAACATCGCTCTACTTTTTGTGGCAGCGATGTTTTTTTCTTGTAATAATACCCTAAAAGAAGTTCAAGGTTTAGATACGGCATCTTATGCACCGATGTCTATTGCTGAAAACATCAATACTAAATATACAGATTCAGGGCGACTTACCTCTATTTTGATAAGTCCAAAAATGTTGAATTTCACAAATCGGGAATTTCCGTTTTATGAATTTCCAGAGGGAATAGACTTGACTCTTTTTGATGATAAAATGAATAAAAATACGGTTACTGCAAATAAAGCTATTGTGTACAGTCAAACAGATTTAATTGATTTACAGGGCAATGTTGTTTTGACTACTGCCACGAATGATACTTTATTTACAGAGCAACTTTTTTATGATCAAACTAAAGAATGGCTTTTCACTAACTTCCCTGTGAAATTCCGGACTACAGATTATCTAACTAACGGCAACGGATTTGATTCTAATAAAAATGTTACTAATGCCCAAGTTTTAGAAGTAACAGGCCGGATTTTTATTGACGAATAATTTGTATATTTACTATAATAACCCAATTTTATAAAATCAATCTTAAATGAAAATCCTTTCCTTTTTACAGTATCTATATTTAGGGTTTGCAGCGCTGTTTTTATTCGATATGTCTAATAAGTGGAGTACGGATAGAAATGCCGCTTACCTATCTTTATTTTTTGCAGCCCTAGCAGTTTTTATGTTCTTCTTTCGTAAGAAATTCCGAAAGCGTTTTGAAGATCGCGGTAAATTGTAGTCATGTCTATAGATCTCATTGTTATTATTTTAAGTTTGTTGCTGTCAGCTTTTTTTTCAGGTATGGAAATTGCTTACGTTTCAGCGAATAAAATACATATAGAGATTGAAAAAAAACAAAGAGGTTTGTTATCAAAGTTATTGGCTAAAATAACTTCAAAACCCTCTAAGTTTATAGCCACTATGCTTATTGGAAATAACATTGCTTTAGTTGTTTATGGTTTGTATATGGGTGATTCATTGGTGGCCTGGTTTGCGGCTCACTTACCCTCGTCTAATACATTAATTAGCTACTTGTTTGATGAGTTGTCATTACTAACACAAACAGTGATTTCAACGCTAGTAATACTGGTGACGGCAGAGTTTCTCCCCAAAGTATTTTTTCAGATCTATGCAAATTCTTTATTAAAGCTGTTTTCTTTTCCAGCCTATGTGTTTTATCTATTATTTTCAATTGTGTCAGACTTTGTTATATGGCTCACAGATTTAGTTTTGAAGTCTTTGTTTAAAACCGAAGGTGATGAAGTTCAATTAGCCTTTTCAAAAGTAGAACTTGGTAATTATATAAGTGAACAAATGGAATCTGTAGATGCACATGATACGATGGATAGTGAAATTCAGATATTTCAAAATGCTCTTGAGTTTTCCGAAGTAAAGTCAAGAGAAGTGATGGTTCCTCGGACTGAACTAACGGCCATTGAGATTCACGATTCTATTCAGAGCTTAAACGAATCTTTCACTCAAACAGGGCATTCAAAAATACTAGTCTACAAAAACACTATTGATGATATTTTAGGATATGTACATTCTTTTGATTTGTTTAAAAAGCCCAAAAACATTAAATCCATACTGCGCCCTGTAGAGTATGTTCCTGAAACGATGTTTGCCAAAGATGTGCTAAACGTTTTAATTAAGAAACGAAAAAGTTTGGCTGTTGTCTTGGATGAATATGGAGGGACTTCAGGCATTATGACTGTTGAAGATGTTATTGAAGAACTGGTAGGAGAAATAGAAGATGAACACGACACGATGGAACTTGTGGAAGAGCAAATCAATAGTAATACTTTTCTTTTTTCTGCACGCTTAGATGTGGACCATCTAAATGAAACCTATAAGTTTCAAATTCCCGAAAGTGAAAATTATGAAACTCTAGGGGGGTTTATTGTCAGCCATACAGAAGAAATACCTATTAAAAATCAAGAAATAAATTTGGGTAGTTTTCAATTCATAATCAAGGAAGTATCCAACACAAAAATTGAATTAGTGCACTTCAAAATTATTTAAGATTTATAATTTAAGCACTGTGTTTGAATTATATTCTTTTCTGCTTTCATTATTTCAAAGAAATTGGTATTTTCGTCGACTATATTGAAAAAATAACACACACTACAAATGGCAGTTTTAAATAAAATTAGACAACGTTCTATATTCTTGATCATCATTATCGCTCTTGCATTATTTTCATTCATAATTGGGGACATATTCACTAACATGGGGTCTTCTGAAAAGTCTCAAAACGTGGTTGCAACCATTAATGGAGAGGATATTGATCGAGGCGCTTTCATGAATCAGGTGGAAAATGTTCAACGTCAATCAGGTGGTTCGGTTAGCAATACGCAAGCAATGAACCGTATTTGGGACCAAGAAGTTAGAAATAAAGTCATGCAAACCCAATATGATGCAGTAGGGATCTCTATTGAAAGAGACTATATGCGACAGTTGTTAAAGCAAAATTTAGGAACTTTTGAAGAGTTTAAAAATGAAGCAGGCCTATTTGATGAAGATAAGCTAAATGAGTTTATAGCAAACCTTAAAGCGATTGCTCCAGAAACAACAACTTTAAACGGAAATCCAGTAAATTATAAAGCTTGGACAGATTTTGAACAAACAATTTCTCAGACAGGCGTTCAGCAAACCTATTTCAACCTTGTTAAAGCAGGTGTTATTGGAACCTTGACTGAAGGGGAGTTAGATTACCAACTAGAAAATGATAAAGTAGATCTGAAATATGTTCAAATTCCTTTTTCATCTATCCCTGATAGCGTTTTGACTGTTAAAAAATCTGATATTAAAAGTTACATCAAAAAATACCCAAAGAAGTACCAAGTAGAAGCGTCTCGAGATTTAGTGTATGTTCAATTTAAAGAAGAAGCATCTTTAGAAGATGAGCTAGCTATCCAAGCAGAATTAACGTCACTTGTTGAAGATAAAGTAGAGTTTAATGAGGCAGCCAAAGCAAATGAAACAGTAATTGGTTTTAGAAACACTGCGAATGCCGAAGCGTTTGTAAACACTAATTCATCAGTTAAGTATAACGATGCCTTTGGGTTTGAATCTAGTCTTCCCAAAGCTGAACTTGCAGCGATGGTTAGTTTGAATGTTAATGATGTTCACGGTCCTTATAAAGATGGATCTAATTATAAGTTATCAAAGCTAGTTGCCAAAAAGATGATTTCTGATTCTACAAAAGTTCGTCACATTTTAATTCCTTTTGTTGGCGTTGTACGTGCAGATCCATCTGTAACTGCTACAGAGGCTGAGGCAAAAACACAGGCTGATAGTATTTATAATGTGCTTAAATCAAATCGTTCTAAGTTTAAGAGCATGTTAGTTCTGTCCTCAGATAAAGTGAGCAATGAAAAGGATGGTGAGATTGAATTTGCTTATACAGACGGATTTGCTGCAGAATTTAAAGCCTACTCCTTTGAGAATCCAAAAGGAAGTTTAGGAGTTGTGAAAACAGATTTTGGCTACCACGTCATAGAAATTCTTAGTCAAGGTCCAAAGCAACAAGCATACAAAGTAGCAACTATTGTTCAAGAAATTGAACCTTCAGTTGAAACAGTAGATGAAGTATTCAAAAACAAATCTAAATTTGAAATTGCGATTGCTGATGCAGATTTTGGTGCAGTAGCAAACGACAACAACTACAAGTCAATGCCAGTAAGTAGTATTAAAGAACTTGATGAATCTATTCCAGGCATAGGTCTACAAAGAGCTATTGTGAGATGGTCATTTGAAGACGGAGTTGAAGAGGGTGATTTTAAAAGCTTTAATATTTCAGGTGGTGGTTTTGTAGTCGCAAAAATTACAGCTGTTAACCAAGAAGGATTGATGAGTGTTGAGAAAGCATCGGTTACGGCGTTACCAGAAATCAAAAAAGAAATGAAAGCTAAACTTATTATAGCAGCTGTTTCGGCCACAACTTTAGAAGCAATTGCTTCTGATGAAGGTCAAGCTGTGAAAACATCACTTGCAATCAATATGAAAAACCCAACACTTTCAGGAGCGGGTAGAGAGCCTAAAGTAATTGGAACGGCTTTTGGATTAGTTGAAGGAGCTACTTCAAAATTAATTGTGGGTATAAACGGAGTTTATGCAGTACAATTAACAAAGTCAACCCCAGCAAACGATTTGCCTAATTATCAAGCCGCTGCAAATAGAGTGGGCCAAGCCAAGTCAAATGCAGTTAATTCAATGTTATACACAGCACTCAAAGATGCTGCTGAAATAGAAGATAATAGAGCTACATTTTATTAAGCAGTTCTAATTAGATATAAAAAAAGCCTTTCCATTTGGAAAGGCTTTTTTTATAAAATCATTTCTGAAAATGGAAGTATTGTTTTGTACCCTTTAGATTTGAAGTATTCAATAGAACTTGGGTCGCCGGTTGCTAAGAAAAAGTCACCTCCCCAAGCGCCTAGGCTTTTAATAGCGCCCTTGTAATCTGAGAAAAGGGCTTCTTTTAAAGGTGGTTGCTGGATAAGCGTTGAGATATAACGTTCATGTTGCTCTATGAGCGATTCAAAGTTTTTTAAGTCGCTACAATTTAAGAGGTCTAAAGTCAAACTATTAAGCTCAGAAAAATCAAGTGACTGATTTGCAGTCAGCGTTTTGTAGGATCTAATACCATCTCTACTGTTTTGTTTTTGATTGCGATGTACAAAAAATAGAGCATCCAAAAATGGAGGTGAAAAATCTACAGACTTGACCGTTGGTTTTTCTTTGTCCAACTGGTATAAAATCCCCGTATCCTGTTGTGCGCATGCAATGTCAAATCCACTGCCACCAAATGTTAATTCTAAAAGTTTAAACGCATCTACTTGTGCCCATTGGGCTAAATTATTAATTAAGGTTGAGGATGACCCCAACCCCCAATTTTCTGGAAATTCTAAGGTTGTTGTTAGTGTGTAGCCTTTATGCGCTTCAAAAAGTGTAGGGTTTAACTGTTGTAGAGCTTCCAAAACTTGTACTAAGCGCACTGCAATATTGGAAGTGTTTTTAGAAGAGATTTTTAAAGTCGTATCTATTATAAATTCAGCTTCAAACCATACGTTACCTGAGTTAGAAATGCTTTTCCAGTGTATGGTATTATCGGAATTAGACTCTACATCTAAGGATTGTCCAAATTTTGTAGGCAGTGCAAGAGCAATAGCTCCGTCTAAAACTGCATATTCTGAGCTAATTAATAATTTTCCATGGCTGTAAAAGGTTTCCATTAGGCTCTAAGGGTTTCTATGGCTTTAACGACCGCACTGTGTGTGACAGTATTTGTTTTGAAGTGCTCAACTAGATGTGCTTTTTCTTTGTCAGTAGCTTTGAATTGATTTAAGATATTAAGAAGGTGCATTTTCATGTGCCCTTGTTGAATTCCGGTAGTTGTGAGTGATTTCAAAGCTGCAAAATTTTGAGCCAGTCCTGCGACTGCGACAGCTTCCATTAATTCTTTTGCAGATGGATTACCTAAAAGTTCCAATGCTGTTTTTACCAAGGGGTGCAAGCCAGTAAGTCCGCCAACAGTCCCTAGAGCTAATGGGATTTCGATCCAAAACTTAAAAACGCCCTCTTCAATAGAGGCATGCGTTAGGCTTGAATAACTTCCGGAACGCGCTGCATAGGCATGCACTCCAGCTTCAACAGCTCTAAAGTCATTTCCAGTTGCTAAAACGACAGAATCTACCCCATTCATAATGCCTTTGTTATGGGTGACGGCCCGAAAGGGTTCTACTTCAGCAATTTGTACAGCTTGGATAAATGTGTCTGCAAATTCTTGACCTGTATAGGACTCGTTAATGCCTAGTGAATCTACGCTGCAACTCACCTCTGCGCGTACCAAGCAATCTGGTACATAGTTTGACAAAATACTCATGACTATATGGATTTCTTCAGAACACCGCTTAAAAGAGCTAGCGATTTGCTCCAGGCAGGAGTTAATGAAGTTGGCACCCATGGCATCCATGGTTTCAAAAGTTACATGTAGTTGATAGTATCCTTTTAGTTTGGACGTTTTATCAATGAGCTCAATATCTAAAATACCGCCCCCACGCGCCTCCATATTTTTAGTTATAGATTTTGTGTGATCAAATAGCTGAGGTTTTATAGTTTCAAATAGAGATTCTATTTTAGTGCTTTTTCCATGAAACATAAAATGAACTTGCCCTACTTTTATGGTCGAGATTACCTTGGCTTTAAAACCACCTCTTTGCATCCAAAATTTTGCAGCATTGCTAGCAGCGGCGACTACCGAACTTTCCTCAATTGTCATCGGAATGACCTTAATAGTATCGTTAATCAAAAAATTTGGTGCAATTCCAAAAGGGAGATAAAAATTAGAAATGGTGTTTTCCGTAAATTCATCATGAAGCTTTTGAAGTGCGGCATCGGAATTCCAATAGCGTTCTAAATTTGCTTTTGCACTGGGGTTATCTTGAAAATGATTGCTGATTAGCCAGTCAATTTTTTCAGCTTTTGTGAACTTTGAAAATCCAGAAACGGAATTCTGCATGTGTGTCTATTTTAAAAGACAAAGATACTATTCTTCGTTTTATTATGGAACTTCAATTATTTTTATTGCGTATTTATCTGTTAATATTCACGGATTTCTCCTATTTTTTTAGTAAACTTGACATATAATTATTGAATTATTAGATTTCTCATGAAAACGCCTATCATCTACCTTTTTAGTTGCTTGTTTATGTATGTAGCAACTTCTCAAACAGACTCTTTTTCACTGGATCAAATATGGGATGGGTCTTTTAGAACTCAAGGGCTTACCGCTTTGCATTCTATGAAAAATGGACAGCAATATTCAGTATTAAATTTTGATAGGTCTACAGGTTTTACTTCAGTAGATTTATATGATTATGAAACCTTCTCAAAAGTAAAAGTAATTGCGACTTCTAAAACAATGCAGGCTATTCCTTATTTTACAAATTATACATTTAGTGCTAACGAACGTAAACTGATTTTAGAAACAAATACGGAATCCATTTTTAGATATTCAGTCTTGGGTCACTATTATGTATACGATATAGACTTACAGAAACTAGATTTAATATCCGAGCATAAAATACAGGAACCTACATTTTCGCCCGATGGCACTAAGGTTGCCTATGGTTTAAGCAATAACCTGTTTGTTAAAGATTTGATTTCTGGCCTAACCAAACAAATCACATTTGATGGGGAAGGAAATAGCATTATTAATGGAATTACCGACTGGGTTTACGAAGAAGAATTTGCCTTTGTAAGAGCTTTTGAGTGGAATATTTCTGGTGATAGAATTGCATTTATTCGATTTGATGAAACTGATGTGCCTGAGTTTTCAATGGATGTTTACGGCACTGATTTGTATCAAACACAAAATGTATTTAAATATCCAAAAGCAGGTGAAAAAAATGCAATAGTATCTCTGCATTTTTATGATTTAAACTCAGATCAAACAACGACTGTTCCTTTATCTAAACCCTATAACGACTTTTATATTCCTAGAATAAAATGGACCAATGATGCCAATGTACTGTCAGCTCAATATATGAATAGGCATCAAAACACTTTAGATCTTTGGTTTATTAACCCAGAAACAACACAAGCTAATTTAGTGCTCTCAGATACTGATGATGCCTATGTAGATGTCACTGACAATCTTACCTTTTTAACAGATAATAGTTTTTTATGGACCAGCGAAAAAGACGGTTATAACCACCTGTATCATTACTCAAAAACAGGACAGCTAAAAAATCAAATAACAAAAGGTGATTGGGAAGTCACTGCCTACTACGGGTACAACGAATTAGCCAATACGATTTATTACCAATCTGTTGAAAATGGTTCCATCAATCGGGATGTTTATTCAATTCGATTAAACGGAAAAAGGAAAAAGCGTTTAACTTTGAAGGAAGGAACAAATGAGGCCTCTTTTAGTGCGGACTTCACCTATTTCATTAATACTTTTTCGAGTGCCAACATCCCCACGAAATATTCCTTACACGATTCTAAAACAGGCCGATTGGTTAGAAATATCAAAGACAATTCAGCCCTTCTAACTACGTTATCTAATTATAAATATTCAAATAAAGAATTCAGCACTCTCAATGTAAACGGTAATGAGTTGAATATGTGGATGCTTAAACCAGCGGATTTTGACGCGACTAAAAGCTATCCACTTCTAATGTTTCAATACTCTGGACCAGGGTCACAACAAGTGGCTAATAAATGGAATAATTCTAGAGATTACTGGCACCAATATCTAGCCCAACAAGGCTATATTGTGGCGTGTGTCGATGGGCGAGGAACAGGCTTTAAAGGAGCAGATTTCAAAAAAGTAACCTATTTAAACCTTGTAAAATTTGAAACCGAAGATCAAATTCAAGCAGCCAATAAAATAGGAAGTCTACCCTATATAGATGCCACTAGAATTGGTATTTGGGGCTGGAGTTTTGGAGGTCATATGAGCACTAATTGTTTGCTGAAAGGCAATGAGGTATTTAAGATGGCTATTGCAGTTGCGCCTGTAACAAGCTGGCGATTTTATGATACTATTTATACCGAACGCTTTATGCGAACACCCCAAGAAAACCCAGGGGGTTATGATGATAACTCTCCCTTTAATTATCCAGAATTACTAAAAGGAGATTACCTTTTAGTACATGGCTCTGGAGATGATAATGTACATGTGCAACATACCATGCGTATGGTTGAGGCTTTGATACAAGCTGATAAGCAATTTGATTGGTCTATATACCCTGATAAAAATCACGGCATCTATGGCGGCAATACCACGATGCATTTATATACTAAAATGACTGATTTTTTACATGAAAAATTAGGAGACAAACGAACGAATTAAACCAACATAATAAATTAATAACTAACACTAAACTTATGTCAACGACAACGACTGCAACTCAAAAAGAATTATTTGGGCATCCGATAGGACTCTATGTATTATTTTTTACTGAAATGTGGGAGCGTTTCTCCTATTATGGTATGCGTGCTTTGTTGGTTATTTATATGATTGCCGAAGCTTCACATATTGATGGTCCTGGTTTAGGGTGGTCAAAACTTGAAGCGTATCAATTATATGGTTGGTATGTTATGTTGGTTTATGTCATCTCAATCCCTGGTGGGATTTTAGCTGATAAAGTATTAGGGCAGAGAAAAACCGTCATGCTTGGAGCTGTTATATTATGCTTAGGTCATGGAACCTTGGCTATTGAAGCTGAATGGGCATTTTTCACAGGCTTGAGTTTGATAATTCTAGGAGTTGGTTGTTTAAAGCCAAATATTTCAACCATGGTTGGAGGTTTGTATAAAGAAGGCGATATTCGAAGAGACAAAGGCTTTAGTATCTTTTATATAGGTATTAATTTAGGTTCATTATTAGCTACTTCCATCATAGGAGTTGTGGTTGCTAAATGGGGATGGCACGCTGGTTTTGGTTTGGCCGGAATCGCAATGATATTAGGGTTAATGGTATATATTTGGGGTCAAAAATACATTAAACATGTAGGGAATAAACCAACGGAAGAAGAAAAGAAAAATGATGTTTCTTTACTTAAAATATTTTCAAAGATCTTCAACTCTCCATCTCAATTAGTGATTTTTGTTGTTTTACTTGCCCTTTCTTTATATGCAGGCTTTACATTTGAAGGCGTTGACCATTGGGGTTATGGTGCGTTATTTATCTTTCTCTCTTTTGTAGTTGGCTTATTAATGATGATTTTCAAAAGCCTAGAAACACAAATATTAAAAGACCGTTTTTTAGTATTATTACTTTCGTTTTTATTAGTCATTGTCTTCTGGGGCGCTTTTGAACAAGCTGGTGGATTAATGAGTGTTTATACAGAAACAAAAACGGATAGAATGCTGTTTGACTATTTAATACCAACACCCATGTTTCAAGGCTTAAATGCTGGGTTTATTATTTTGCTTGCAGTTTGGGTTGCAAATATTTGGGCCAAACGAAAGCTTAAAAATAAAGAAGCTTCATCTTTGTTTAAAATGGCTACAGGTACCATTATTATGGGCCTCGGCTTTGTATTTATGATTTTAGCCGTTAGAGAATATGATGCCAATGGCAGTTCAGGAATGCAGTGGTTGGTTTTAGCCTATTTATTTCATACCATTGGAGAACTGTGTTCTTCTCCTGTGTCTTTGTCATTTGTCACAAAATTAGCTCCAGTCAAATATGCATCTCTTATGATGGGATTATATTTTGCAGCTACGGGATTGGGTGGTAAAGTTGCTGGTATATTAGGTGAGAAATCTGAGCATTTTGGAGAGTACACAATCTTTTCAGGAATAGTAATCTTCACGGTGGTCTTTGGATTATTAGTGATTGCATTACTAAAACCCTTAAAACGCTTAACCCACAATGTTGAAGAAAACGAACGCATATTAGAATAAATTTAAAATATAAAATCAATGCAACGTATTGATAATAAACTAATTAAACGTTAAATATATGGATTCTAAAAAATATAAATTTGAAGGTTCAGAAATGAATCAAAAACTATTAATGGGACACCCAAGTGGTTTATTCGTTCTGTTTTTTACCGAGATGTGGGAGCGTTTTTCCTATTATGGCATGCGCGCTTTACTCGTTTTGTTTTTAACTTCAGCAATATTAGATGGTGGATGGGGGTGGTCTAGAGAAGAAGCTCTTGGGCTTTACGGAACCTATACTATGTTGGTTTATTTTTCACCTATTTTAGGTGGGCTAATTGCTGATAAATTTATAGGATATAGAAGAGCAGTAACAATTGGCGCTCTGATAATGACTTTAGGTCATGCCTCTATGGCAATGGATACTCCCTGGGGCTTATATATAGGAATTGCTTGTTTAGTAGCTGGTAATGGTTTATTTAAGCCAAATATTACTTCTATTATTAATGGTATTTATATTAACGCTCAAGATAAAAAAGATGGTGCTTTTACCATTTTTTATATGGGAGTTAATGCTGGTGCCTTTTTAGGAATAATGCTTTGTGGATACATAGGCGAGACCGTTGGATGGCATTGGGGGTTCGGATTGGCGGGAATATTTATGTTTTTAGGGATGATGCAGTTCTGGTTAGCTCAAGGGATTTTCGGTAATGTCGGTTTAGCCCCTACCAAAGCTATTGGAACTTCTAGTGAATCTGATTCTAATAATGATAGTGTTTCCACTAAAGTTCAAAGTGATAGATACACAGTTGTTGGTATTTTAGCAATTTTCACTGTTTTCTTCTGGGCAGCTTTCGAGCAAGCTGGTGGGTCAATGACTATTTTTGCTGCAGATTACACCAATAGAGTTTTAGAGGGAGATTCTGCAACAGTTTTTAGGATTGCAAATACATTTTTAACTATTATCCCTTTGATAATCATTACATATGTACTTTTGAAGTTGTTTAAAATTACGTTTAAAAAATTCGCATTATCTAATATGTTTTTAGGAATTAGCTTCATCATAATATGGATTATAGTTTTATGGATGCTTTATACTCAATTTAGTGATGAGTCTACTGAGATTCCAGCATCATGGTTTGGGATATTAAACTCATTTTATATAATCGCTTTTGCCCCTTTGTTTTCTAAAATTTGGGAAAGTAAATATAATCCTCCAGCAACCGTTAAGTTTGGTGTAGGCTTAATTTTATTAGGCTTAGGTTTTGGGATTTTAGCTTACGGTTCTGCCAGCATTCTTCCTGGAGCGCAAACGGCATCTGTTAGTATTATTTGGTTGATCTTAGCATACCTTTTACATACTCTAGGAGAACTTAGTTTGTCTCCAGTGGGTCTGTCATATGTTTCTAAATTAGTTCCAGCCAAAAAAATTGGTATGATGTTTGGACTTTGGTACATAGCGATTGGATTAGGTAATAAAGCAGCTGGATCTATGGGGGGAATGATAGATTCAATTACAGCTGAATATTCAATGAGTACATTCTTTTTAATATTTACAATAGTTCCGGTTTTAGCAGGTTTGGTAGCTATTAGTTTAACACCAATAGTTAAGAAGCTGATGCACGGAGTTCGTTAATCAGACATACTAATTGTTATAAATAAAATATTTTTTTTATGAAGTTATACACTTTAATACTATTGAGTTCTATTTCATTAGGAGCACAAACAATTAATTGGGTGTCAATGGATGAGGCGCTAATATTACAGGAAAAAGCACCTAAAAGTATCATGATAGACATGTATACCGCTTGGTGTGGCCCTTGTAAATTATTAGATAAAAATACATTTACAAATAAGGATTTGATTGCGTTTGTAAATACTCATTATTATGCCGTTAAGTTTAACGCAGAAGGCAATGATACGGTCCATTATAAAGAGCAAGTATTTGGGAATCCAAATTATGATCCAAAAAAGGCGAAACGTAGAAATAGCTCTCATCAATTCTCGCAGTACCTTGGAGTGAGAGCGTATCCGACAATTGTTTTTTTAGGTGAAAATGGAGAGGTGATTGCACCCATTCCGGGGTACCAAACCGCTCCAAAACTCGAACTATACTTGCAGTTATTTAAAGATGAATCCTATAAGGAGGTTAATACTCAAGAGGCATTTAATGCCTATTATCAATCCTTTAAGCCGAGCTTTGCTCCTTAATTTAATAATTAATAATAAAAGCGCCCTTTTCACTCGTTTGATGGAAAGGGATTTTTTTTGTGATACAGCTTAGTTTCCAGCGTTCTTGATCAGATTTATAATTACTTCCATCCCAAATAATCAATTCGGGGTTAAGACTGTCAATTAGTCTATCTAAGTTGATTTTTGGCGATTGTCTTAATAATATCCATTGAGGTTTTTGAGTTTTTGGACTATAGAAGCCTAGACTGTCTACCACCAAAAGACTTTTGTCATTTATCTGATACAGTCTTCTGATACTATCATCACATTGTTTTTTAATAGCAGCACCCACTTTATAATCTTTTATAATCCGTTCTGTATTGGAATTTTTTAAGGAATGATGAATTTCTAAATGCTGTTTTGTTTGAAGCCCGATCAAACTATGTCTTGATTTATGAAATATGATGAACGAGTTTCTATTGTTTAGTCCAGGAATTTGTATGCTACTAATTTGAAAGCAAATCACAGCAATCCCCAAAAGAATCGTGTTTTTAAAGCTTTTGTTCTGATAAAAAACCGCTAGAAGTATGAGTATTAAATAGCTTAATATTAGATCCTGTGCGTTAAAAGAAATATTTTCAAACAAAAAAGCTTCTTTAGAAGCGACCCATTCTACAATGTTATTCATAAGCTGAATCACTCCTCCCAAAACCTCTACGATTATTTCAGGAGTGTTTTTAAATCCAATAAAAATTAGTGTAATCGCCCCTAACCCTAGCACAAGCATCAAACACGGAATGATAATAAGATTGGTTATGAAAAATAGCCCTGGAAATTGATGAAAATAAAAGAGACTTAACGGCAATACGCCAAGCTGTGCAGCGACTGACACTTTTAATAAGTCTAGAAAAAAGTTGGCAATTGGATTTTTTAATAGTTTCCAAGAATCCAAAACAGGTTTTATAATCACAATAGCGGCAACGGCTGCATAACTGAGCTGAAATCCAACATCAAAACAAAATCCTGGCTTTATAACTAATAATATAAAAGCAGATAGAGCTAAAGTGTTTAAGGAGACAGTTTGCCGGTTTAGCCCCTTAGCAATTACAAATAAACTAAACATAGTCACCGCTCTAACAACTGATGCAGACAAGCCTGCAATAATAGCAAAGCCCCATAATATAAATATAATAAGGATAGATTGAATAATTTTCCCATGTTTAAAGTATAGCAAAGGACGCAGAATAAAATATAAGAGAAATAATAGGATTCCAATATGAAGTCCTGAAATCGCTAGAATATGAACCGCTCCTGCTTTTTTGTAATTTTCGTAAATGTCAAATGAAATGTCTTGACGTTGCCCAAGTAGTAAGGCTTTAAGGAATGCTATTTCTACGGGCTTGAATGCAAGTTTTTTAAGTTCTATATTTAAATAGTCTCGAATTTCTTCGGCATAGGCTGTTAATGAATTCGCTTCTTTTAAGCCCATGAAAATGATTTCCTCCTCGAGTGTAATTTGATGGTATATGCCATGGTTTTTGAGGTAGTTTTTATAGTTAAATTGGTAGGGGTTTAAGGAAGGATATATATCATTAATAGAGCTTACTGTTGTGATCCTACTATTTACTGATAAACGTTCAATAGTTGATTCCTTATTTAAGTTTAATAGAAGTGTCCCAGAGACTGGTTTTGAATCAATTCTTATAAGTTTCACATAATAGCGATGGTTATAGATTGTGGATTTTAATTTTTTTTCTACCAAAAACTCAAGCTCAAATAAGTTGTTTTCTTTCAATTTCTCTAGATGCGTATAATGAGATTTGTGGAATTTAGGAGAGTGTGTTTTGGACACAATTATCCCTATCAAAACAAAAAGTATTAGCACCAAAAGAGAGGGCCAATACAGCGTTTTGTTTTGTTTTTTACAGTAATAATTGGAGATAATTAATATAAGTAAACCAATAGAAAGACTATACAATAGATTTACAACACTAAGCCCTATATAATCACTAACGAGAATGCCACTCGCAAAATAAATCGTAAGTTTTATGAAGGGGTAATTAAAAGCTTTCATCTGAAAAAGCCGAGCCATTTCTCAATGAATCAGTTGTAGGTTTTAGATTAGGGACTATTAAAGTACCTCTAAATTATAGAACTATAAATTAATTCAGCAACTTTCTGACTGGCTCCAGGTCCTCCTAGTTGAGCTTCTAGTTCATGATAAGCATCAAATAGCTCTTCACGATTGCGTCCATCTAAGATAGAACTAAGCTCTTTTGTAAGGCGTTTTGAGTTAAACGAGCCTTGAATTAATTCGGTCACCACTTCTTTATCCAGAATCAAGTTAACCAATGAAATGTATTTTAGCTTTACTAGGCGTTTTCCAATCGCATAAGAAACCCAGCTTGTTTTGTAGCATACGACTTCAGGGACCTTAAAGAGCGCCGTTTCTAGTGTCGCAGTTCCAGATGTTACTAGGGCTGCATGGGATATACTTAACAGATCATATGTAGCATTTTCAACAAAAAATACATTTTTATTTTCGATAAATGAACTATAAAATAAAGGATTTTGACTTGGAGCGCCTGCGATCACAAACTGATAGTCTGAAAATGATTTTACAACGCTCAGCATCAACGACAGCATTTTGTTTATCTCTTGTTTTCTACTTCCTGGAAGTAGCGCAATAATAGGTTTGTCGTTGAGTTTGTGTTTTTGTCGAAACGAATCCTCATCTACAGGATTACGATTGGCAATAGCATCAATGAGTGGGTGTCCTACAAATTCAACTGGCATGCCGTGCTTGTTTTCATAAAAGTCTTTTTCAAAAGGAAGTATGACGTACATTTTGTCTACATCACGCTTTATGGCAGCAATGCGGCTTTCTTTCCAAGCCCAAATTTGTGGAGAAATATAGTAATGGGTTTTAAAACCTTCTTTCTTTGCCCATTTTGCGATTCGTAAATTAAACCCAGGGTAGTCAATAAAAATCAAACAGTCAGGCTGATAGGCTTTAATATCTGCTTTGCAGAACGATAGGTTTTTAACGATGGTTGTAAGGTTTAATATCACTTCAAAAAAGCCCATAAAAGCCAATTCTTTGTAGTGTTTTACTAGTTTGCCGTCTACATTTTGCATCAAGTCGCCACCCCAGAACCTGAATTCTGCTTTAGAATCTGATTTTTTTAGGGCTTTCATCATATTTGCAGCATGCAAATCTCCTGAGGCTTCTCCGGCAATAATGTAATACTTCATTTACAGTTTAATTATAAAGGTTCCCACAGCAATCAAAATAGTAGCAATCAAAATTCCTCCTGCATGACCATCTTTTTTTTTGCGAATAAAATAGAAAAAACATATTAAGTTTAGAATGGCTCCTAAGCTAATTAATTTGCCTATAAAATCCTCTGAAATTGCAGCTTCTAAAACAGCTGTAACTCCACCTGAACGTTCAGACATTTTTGCCGTAAATAAGCACACAATAAACAAGCCTACAGCATTTGAAACAAGTCCTATTACAACACCAGTTATGATTGATTTTTTATCCATTGAAAGCCCAGTTATTTAATTCTTTTAAGTAGTGGTGTGCTGTTAGGTCGTACTGCACAGGGACGACGGATATATAGCCGTTTTCAAGAGCCCATTCATCGGTGTCTTCCCCTTTATCTAAGTTTTTAAATTCACCAGTTAGCCAATAGTAGTCTCTTCCTAGCGGCGTTTGACGTTTATCAAATTTCTCTACCCAATTAGCATCAGCTTGACGACAGATGCGAATGCCCTTAATCTCATTTTCTAATAGTTTTGGGAAATTAACATTCAGAATAATCCCTTTTTGTAATCCTTGGGTCAATACTTGATTGGTAATGGTTCTGATAAACGATTCTATTTGACTAAAATCAGCTTCCCAGTTATAGTCTAAGAGTGAAAAACCAATGGATGGAATTCCTTCCATCCCCGCTTCAATAGCGGCGCTCATAGTGCCTGAGTAAACAACGTTAATAGAAGAATTTGATCCGTGATTGACTCCAGAAACACAAATATCTGGCCTACGGTCTAAAAGCTCATGAACTGCGAGCTTTACACAATCGGCAGGGGTTCCTGAAGTACTGTATTCAGTTTGTGGACCATTGTCAATTTGCTCTTTCTTACAATAGAGCGTATCATTAATAGTGATCGCATGTCCCATAGCACTTTGTGGACTGTCTGGAGCGACGACAATTACCTCTCCAATTGTATTCATGACCTTAATAAGAGATCGCAGCCCTGGAGCTGTAATCCCATCATCATTAGTAACTAAAATTAAAGGTCTTTTTGTCATTCCTTAATTGTTATATTTTGGTGCAAAAATACACAAATTGTTGCTCATTTGATGAATTTACCCGCTTTAACAAAAAATTATTACCATTCATTACTTTGGCATTATTTTTTCTTTTAATTTAGAATATTATTTATTTTTTCTAATATACAGTTCATTTATGAAACGAAATATCAATATTTTCTTAGTCTCTATCCTCATTGCCTTTGCATCTTGTAGCTTTACATCCAAGTCTTTTGATGATCCAGATAAAGACAAGTTATTAATGCAATTAATTACTTACTTACTTGAACAAGGTCATTTTGAGCCTAAGGATATAAATGATGAACTTTCAGAAGGTGTCTATAGTAGTTTTTTAAATCAAATTGATCCCTTTAAAAATTATTTTAAACAATCAGATATTAATGAATTTGAACGATTCAAAACAGAGTTAGATGATCAAATCCTACTACATGATGTTAGTTTCTTTGACTTAGTGTACGATCGTTTTCTAATTCGTTTTGAAGATTCTAAAAATATGTACTCTGAAGTTTTAGAGCAACCTTTTGATTTTGAGTTAGATGAGGTGTATTCTACAGATTACGAAAACAGTACTTATGTGACAACAAAATCAGAAATGTTTAACAGATGGCGTAAACAGTTAAAGTTCTACACAATATCAAACTATCATGATCTGATAGTTGCAGAAAACACTCTCAAAGAAGCAGATGAAAATTATGTATCTAAACCTCTTTCCGAAATTGAAAGTGAAGCGAGAGCTTCCATTTTAAAAACAATGACAGAAAATTTCTCTGTTTTAGAAGATATCAGACGACAAGACTGGCTGTCCGTTTATATAAATGCAATCGCCGAGGAATTTGATCCACATACTTTTTATTTTGCGCCAAGTGATAAGGATAAGTTTGATGAGCAAATGTCCGGTAAATACGAAGGAATTGGAGCGCGTCTTCAAAAGCGTATGGATGTAATAACTATTACAGAGCTTATTTCTGGCGGTTCCGCATGGCGTCAAGATAAGTTAGAGGTGGGAGATGCAATTATGAAAGTTAGACAGCAAGACGAAGCCGAGGCTGTAAGTGTGGTAGGCATGCGATTGGTCGATGCTGTGAAGTTGATTAAAGGACCCAAAGGATCAAATGTGATTCTCACACTTAGAAAAGTAGACGGTACAATTGAAGATTTAAGTATTCCAAGAGATGAGATTTTACTAGAAGAAACGTATGCAAAATCAACTAAAGTGGTTAAAGACGGGGTTACATTTGGTGTTATTAATCTTCCTAAATTTTATATCGATTTTGAAGACTATAATAGCAGAAATGCAGCCACTGATGTTAAAAAGGAAATCGAACGTTTAAAGTCTGAAGGCATGGAAGGCTTAGTTTTAGACCTAAGAAATAATGGAGGGGGCTCTCTAAAAACCGTGGTTGATATTGGAGGGCTATTTATTGATAAAGGCCCAATAGTTCAAGTGCGATCTACTGGTGATGACAAAGAAGTTTTAGAAGATAAACAACGGGGTATAGAATGGGACGGACCACTAGTCATTTTAGTAAATGAACTATCTGCCTCCGCCTCTGAAATTTTAGCGGCCGCGATGCAAGATTATAAGCGCGCTATTGTAATTGGTAGTAAGCAAACTTATGGTAAAGGAACTGTTCAAAACATTGTGGATCTAAACCGAATGATTCGTAGTAATACAAATGGAGATATGGGTGCGTTTAAATTTACTACTCAGAAATACTACCGTATTAATGGGGGGTCTACCCAGCTAGAAGGTGTTAAAAGTGATGTCGTTGTTCCGGGACGTTTTAGTTACATCGAAATGGGTGAGAGAGAACAAGATAATTCTTTGGCATGGGATGAAATCGAACCTGCTAATTACACGGTTTGGCAAAACCCTTTTAGTTATGAAGTGATGATTGAAAGCAGCAAGGATCGATTAAATTCAAGTGTTGAAATAAAGCTTATAGACGATAATGCCCGTTGGATTAAAACTATTAGAGATCAAGATATTTACCAACTTAATTTTAAAGAATACTCTAAAAATATTGATTTAAAAGAATTAGAGTCTAAGCGCTTTGATGAATTATCAGATTATCAGACAGATTTAACTTTTCAGCCTTTGGCCTACGAGTTGCCAATTATGGAACAAGATTCTGTTTTTAAGATTAATAGAAATCGATGGCATGAAAATCTTGCTAAGGATATTTATATGGAAGAAGCTCTGAATGTTTTATATGATTTGAAAAACTCTTATGGCACAAATAGTACAGCCCAGCTTAAAGATTAATTAGCAATGCAGAAACAGGGATTATCGAGCCTAGCGCTTCAAAAATTTAAAAAAAGCTTTTGGGGTGTTTTTAGCTTTTGGTTCATTATGTTTATGGCATTTATTTCAGTTTTCGCTTATGTTTTAGCACCTGATTCCTCCCAGTATTCAAATCAAATGCATTTGTCAATTCACTCAAAGCCCCCTGGGTTTACAGTTCCAATTCTTGTCGTCCCGAATTCTTTAAATGAGGATCAGAATTTTTTTAATCGTATATTTTTTGGAGACGTAAACCCAGCAACAGAAATTCCGATCTCGACCCATCGTTTTGATCTTACAAACATATATTATACAACGTATGCTTCAGACGGTCTTAAGGGCTTAAAAAATTCTGTTGAAATCCCTTTAAATTCTCCAATGTCATCACGGCCTTTTGTAACCCAAAGAATGTTTTATTTTGGTACCGATAAGTATGGTCGAGATCTTTTAAGTCGAATTTTAGTAGGGGCAAGAATTTCATTTTCAATTGGTTTTGTTGCTGTCTTTATATCTCTACTTATCGGGGTCTTCTTAGGGAGTATAGCGGGCTACTTTGGAGGTAAGTGGGATGCTGTTATCATGTGGGTGATTAATGTCACTTGGTCTATTCCTACTTTACTTTTAGTAATTGCGATTACTCTGGCCTTAGGAAAAGGTTTTTGGCAAGTATTTATAGCTGTTGGACTTACAATGTGGGTTGAGGTAGCAAGAATTGTGAGAGGGCAAGTTATGAGTGTTAAAGAAATGCAATATGTCACCGCAGCTCGTGCCTTAGGATTTACAGATTTCAGGATTATTGTAAAACATATTTTACCAAATATTTTAGCCCCCGTTATTGTTATTTCAGCAGCAAATTTTGCCGCGGCAATCCTTATCGAAAGTGGACTCAGTTTTTTAGGAATTGGAGCGCAGCCTCCAATGTCTAGTTGGGGAGCTATGATCAAAGATCATTATAATTATATAATAGTAGGTAAGCCCTATTTAGCACTCATCCCGGGGCTGTGTATTATGAGTCTAGTGATGGCTTTTATGCTAATTGGAAATACTCTAAGGGATGCTTTAGATGTTAAGGCTTAGAGTCTACTTGTGGTGGGTACTCGCTTAAAATTGAAGTTACAAAATTTTGTATTGTTTCATCTTTTTGTTCAACTTTAGCTGATAAAGATCCTTTTCCAACGCCTTGCCAAATAAGTTCTTTTTTAGTTGTATCGATTAAGTCAATATACAAAGTACCTTGTATTGATGTAGAGGTTGAAATATTCATTTGGGCTCCTATATTAGGACCCCATCCCCAACCCCAACCATATCCAAAACCACCATAATTGTTATTGTTAATATTAACTTCCTGTCTTTCTTTTGTAAAGAAGTTAACAAGTAAATCTGGTGTTTCGGACTTTGTAAGTCCTTTTTCAGTGAGTACAGCCTCAACAGATTTTAAGATCCGGCGTTTATCTAAATCATTTATTTCAGCACGATCAATGCCTTCTTTTAAAAATCCATATGTCTTGTACGATGTAAACTGAGCGGATTTGTCATAATCAACGACAACTTTCACGGATTGGCAAGAGGTAATAAATAATGTAATTACTAATAAATAAGCGACTGTATTTTTCATTTTTATCTTTTTTAAAGGTCAATTAATAGTGCTTCGTCAACAATGTGTGGTAAAGTCACTTTTAGCATTGGTTCTGATTCCATGGCGCGTTTAATGGCGAATGTGGCTTCTTCGTTACGTGCCCAATTTCGTCTTGCAATTCCATTGTTTACATCCCAGTATAACATAGACTTCAATCGTCTATCTGCTTCTTCTGTTCCGTCAAGAACCATGCCAAAGCCCCCATTTATGACTTCGCCCCATCCTACGCCGCCGCCATTATGTATGCTTACCCAGGTGGCGCCTCTGAAGCTATCCCCAATTACATTTTGAATGGCCATGTCAGCAGTAAATTGTGAGCCATCATAGATATTACTTGTTTCTCTATATGGAGAGTCGGTTCCTGAGACATCATGATGATCACGTCCTAGTATCACAGTACCAATTTCTTTATTGGCAATAGCGGTATTAAAAGCCTCTGCAATTTTCATACGTCCTTCCGCATCTGCATATAAAATTCTTGCTTTCGAACCCACGACTAATTTATGTTCTTGAGCTCCTTTTATCCATTGGATATTATCCGTCATTTGTTGCTGAATTTCTTCAGGGGCTTCTTTTTTTAGAGCTTCTAAAACTTTACATGCGATTGCATCTGTCTTGGCCAGGTCTTCACTAGAGCCAGTTGCACACACCCATCTAAAGGGGCCAAAGCCGTAATCAAAACACATTGGTCCCATAATATCCTGTACATAACTAGGGTATTTGAAATCTATACCATTTTCAGCCATAATATCAGCACCTGCTCTTGAGGCTTCTAGTAAAAAGGCATTCCCATAGTCAAAGAAATACGTGCCTTTGTCTGTATGTTTTTGAACAATTTCTGCATGTTTTCTTAATGAGGCTTTTACTTTTTCCTTAAAAAGTTGAGGGTCTGAGACCATAAGAGCGTTGGCTTGTTCATAATCTAATCCAATAGGGTAGTATCCACCAGCCCACGGATTGTGTAGTGATGTTTGATCACTTCCCAAATCTACATGGATATTGGATGTGTAAAAGGCTTCCCAGACATCAATTACATTTCCTAAGTAAGCAAGTGATTTGATTTCTTTATTTTTCTGGGCTTTTTGAACGCGTTCAACCAATGAATTAACATCTGTGTATACTTCATCTACCCAGCCTTGAGAATATCTTGTGTAAAGCGCCTTTTTATTAATTTCTGCGCAAACTGTAATACAACCAGCTATATTTCCTGCTTTTGGTTGGGCTCCACTCATACCCCCAAGACCAGCGGTTAAAAATATATTTCCAAGCGGTGTTTTTTTTATTTTTCTAAAGGCATTAAGGACCGTGATCGTAGTGCCATGAACAATTCCTTGTGGGCCAATATACATATAGCTTCCTGCAGTCATTTGTCCATATTGAGAGACGCCCAATGCATTAAATCGTTCCCAGTCGTCTGGCTTAGAGTAGTTAGGAATCATCATACCATTAGTCACAACAACTCTTGGTGCTTCTTTGTGAGAAGGAAATAAACCCATTGGATGTCCTGAATACATCACTAAAGTTTGAGTGTCTGTCATTTGAGCTAAATATTGCATCGTTAGACGGTATTGTGCCCAGTTTGAAAAAACACTCCCATTCCCTCCATAGGTAATCAGTTCATGAGGGTGTTGAGCAATAGCATCATCTAAATTATTTTGAATCATTAACATGATGGCAGCTGCTTGTTTAGTTTTCGCTGGATAAGCGTCTATGGGTCGGGCTAGTATTTTATGAGTTGGGCGGTACCTATACATGTAAATTCGCCCATAGGTATCTAGTTCATTTTTAAATTCTTTTACGAGAACTGCGTGGTGTTTTTTTTCAAAATAACGTAACGCATTTTTTAAAGCTAGTTTAGTTTCTTCTTTGCTTAAAATAGATTTTCTTTTGGGCGCATGGTTGTAAGAATCATCATAAGCTCGTACTAGTGGTAGGTAGTTAGGAATCCCTTCCAAAATCTCATTTTCGAATGTAATGTCTAATGCCTTCAATTTGTTTTTTTTTGTGTGTTTGTTCGAGTGTTATATCCATAGGGACAATGTTTACACCCACTCTCGCAACAATACCCTCGTTTTAAGTGGTATTGTTCTGTGAAACATCGGTAGCCTTCCGGAGTTAAATAGTAATCACCGTCTTCAATGGGGACGTGTTTTTTCATACCTAACAAATATAATATAATATTTAGACAAATAAATTTTTAATAGTTTTTAGCTTAAAGGTATTTCTGGAGAACTAAATCACTAAAGTATTCACTATTTTTGCACTTTAGATTTCCTATGCTAAAAATTAAAACAATAGAAAATATTCGTTTAAATTCTCAACTAGCTCTCAAGCCTGACTATTTGATTCACCCTACAGTCTCTGGAAATAAATTTAGAAAATTAAAGTATAACTTAGAGACAGCGCTGTTGGAGAACTACAAAGGTATCCTAACATTTGGAGGGGCTTATTCTAACCACATAGCGGCGACAGCAGCAGCGGGTCAAGAATTAAAAATCCCTACAGTTGGAGTTATAAGAGGAGAGGAGCTGATCTCTCAAATTGATAGTAATCCAACCCTTAGATATGCAAAATCTTGTGGAATGCATTTAGAGTTTGTGTCGCGATCAGCCTATAAAAGTAAAACAGATCCAGTTTATTTAGAGCAATTACTAACAACATTTAAAGACCACTATGTGATCCCAGAAGGGGGCACTAATGAGTTAGCCATTAAAGGCTGCGAGGAGATTCTTACAGAAAAAGACCATTCTTTTGATATTATCTGTTGCGCTGTAGGAACTGGTGGGACCATAGCGGGACTTATAAACGGAAGTTTGCCAACGCAAAAAATTATTGGATTTCCAGCCCTAAAAGGTCATTTTATAAAGCAAGATATTTGTAAATTTGCGACACAGTCTAATTGGGAACTTTGCGAAGATTACCATTTTGGAGGCTACGCCAAAGTAGACTCCAAATTAATAAATTTCATGAATGAGTTTAAGTCAACCTATAACATTCCATTAGATCCAGTTTATACGGCTAAAATGATGTACGGCATATTTGAGGGTATTCGCTCTGGAGAAATCCCTAAAAGAGCCAAGGTTTTGGCGATACACACAGGGGGATTGCAAGGGATAGATGGTATGAATTTAAGGTTGAAACAAAAGAATCTAGAAGAAATAATATAGATATGAACCGAATTATTGTTTTTATTTTTGTGGGAGTTTTAATTTCTAGTTGCGGTGCGCGGCGAAACTCTAAACGCCATGAGACCCCAACAAAACCAGTAGTAGTTGTTGCGACAAAGCCTGTTGTAAAAAACACTATTCCTATCACTAACACTCCTTTAGAGTACATTTCTTACTTTAAATCTGTAGCTATAAATGAAATGCATCTTTATGGGATTCCAGCAAGTATTACTTTAGCACAAGGAATTTTAGAATCGGGTTCTGGAAAAGGGCGTTTAGCGCTCCAAGCTAATAATCACTTTGGAATTAAATGTCACAATTGGGCTGGAGATAAGATTTATCATGACGACGATGAAGCTCAAGAGTGCTTTAGGAAATACAATGACCCTAACATGTCTTACCGGGATCATTCGGAGTTTTTAGCTAACAGAAAACGCTATGCTGGGTTATTTAAATTAAAAATGAATGATTACAAAGGCTGGGCAAAAGGGCTTCGCAAGGCGGGCTATGCAACAGACCCTAAATATCCAAAGAAACTAATTAATCTAATAGAACGTTACGAGCTTTATAAATTTGACGAAAAAACTAAAAGGAAACGCTCAAAAATGAAATCTTCTACAAAGACAATTACACAAAACCATGTGGTTCAACAAGGAGATACGTTATATTCTATTTCTAAATTATACAACATAACAGTTGATCAGATTACCAAACAAAATAAGCTGAATTCAACTGAATTGTCAATCGGTCAACAACTCAGAATCTCTACAAACTAACTTTATGAAATACCAACGCAGTAGCCAACTATTTAAAGCCGCTTCAAAGGTCATCCCTGGAGGGGTTAATTCGCCTGTACGTGCTTTTAAAGCCGTAGGGGGAACCCCTGTTTTTGTTAATAAAGCAAAGGGGGCATACTTGTATGATGCCGACGGCAACCGCCTCATAGATTATATTAATTCTTGGGGTCCTATGATTTTAGGACATGCTTTTCCTCCAGTAATTGAGGCCGTGGTTGAGAAAGCAAAATTAGGAACCTCTTTTGGAATGCCTACAGAAATTGAAACACAAATTGCGGAACTTGCAGTCTCAATGGTTCCTAACATTGATCAAATTCGTTTTGTAAATTCTGGTACAGAAGCCTGTATGAGTGCCGTACGTTTGGCACGAGGGTTTTCCGGAAAAGAAAAAATCATAAAATTTGCAGGCTGTTACCATGGACATTCAGACTCATTTCTCATTCAAGCCGGTAGTGGTGCGGTTACTTTTGGAAGCCCCAACAGTCCAGGAGTTACACAAGGAACGGCCAAAGACACCTTGCTTGCTACGTATAATGATTTAGACTCTGTCACTAAACTATTTGAAGCAAACCCTTCTAAAATTGCGTGTATTATTGTAGAGCCAGTAGCTGGAAATATGGGATGTATTCCGCCGCATCCAGGGTTTTTGCAAGGACTTCGAGATTTGTGTGATGCACATCAATCCGTTTTAGTTTTTGATGAGGTTATGACGGGCTTTCGTTTGGCTAAGGGTGGAGTTCAAGAATTATATGGTGTTAATGCCGATATTGTATGTTTTGGGAAAGTAATAGGAGGAGGTTTGCCAGTAGGTGCTTTTGCAGCACGCCACGAAATAATGTCACATCTAGCGCCTTTAGGTCCCGTATATCAAGCTGGTACTTTGAGTGGCAATCCATTAGCCATGGCAGCAGGGTATGCAATGTTAAAGGCTTTAGAATCTGATGTTGAGGTGTTTGATCGCTTAGCAAAGAAAACGGCGTATCTGCACGAAGGCATAACAGCAGCCTTAACTACACATCAAATAACACATACCATTAATAGAATAGGCTCAATGATTTCTGTACATTTCTGTGAAACGAATGTAGTAGATTTTGAAACGGCTGCAGAAGGAAATAACGAGCGCTTTAAAACCTTTTTCCATGGCCTCCTAAATGAAGGAGTTTACATTGCTCCAAGTGCATTTGAGACTTGGTTTATTACAGATGCCTTGACATATGAAGACTTGGACGAAACAATTGCAGCTGTTGCAAAAGTTGCAAACACTTTATAAGGGTTTAAGAACTAGTTTTCTAAGTCCAACAAATACCACGATTAGTGCTGAATAGCCAATGAAAAATGGGATCACGTAGTCATGTAGGTTTAAGGCCAGCATAAGCGCCATGAACAGTAATTGAAATCCAAGACCATACATAGAGACCAGGGTCATAAACCACTTTGGGAACGGGGGACTGTCACTTGCATTTTTGTCCATATGGTACATTATCTTGTCAAAGGTGATATATAGTATGTCATAAATATTGTAAAAGATATTTACAGTACGTTGGCTTTCTCCTTTAAGTGCTTTTGGTGCAGCGTCTTCAAAAATTCTACTTGTAGAGTCGCCTTCCACAGCATTTCTTAAAATTACATAGTAATAATTATAGACGGTTCCTTGAAGTTGAATTCCAAAAAAGGCGATTAACATATAAATTATTGAACTGTCAGTAATGTGCCAGAAAGCGAGTAAAAAACAAAAATTAAGGATAATATCCGCAATAGAATCATAATAGCGCCCCGTGTAGGAAGGCGTGTTTTTAAGCCGTGATAGCTCTCCATCGGCAGCATCTAGGATAGACTTTAATATGATAAAAAGAGCAGCTATTTTGTAGTAGCCGTTTAGCATGCAACCAATGGCTATAAGCCCAGCAAAAATAAATAGAGTTGTTACATGAATAGGAGTGAAGCATGTGTTTTTAAGTTGCTTAGCAATCCAACGTCCTCCGGTTCGTCCGTAATCAGATAAGTCTAAAAACTGGTATTCTTTTGGGAGTTTTGCCATGCCTATACTATGAAAGTTGGTTATTTGTTTAAGCGAGCAAAGGTACAATCATTTTATGGACTTTTATTTTCTATAAAATTCAAATGAATTAGCGCAAAGGATCATTAGTTTTATTTTTAATAAAATTAGTATGATACAGTGAGTAGTGAATGCGCCTATAATTGATGGTATAGTTAAAAAGGTATATAAGATTAACTCAAGTGGAAACAAGTTATGAGAGCTGGAGTCAATAATCATTTCATAAATGGCGTCCAGTGGAAATATAAACATACTCATTATTCCAACTAACCAAAAAGGAGCTTTACTAATAGCCTTAACAAAAAATACAGATAATTAGGAAGCTTACATTGTATTTCGAAAGTCCCTCAACCCCTGTTTTGATTAAAGAAAATAAAGGCAAGTCGTAAGGCTTTAGGTCTCCTAGTATGTAAACAGTTGCTATAATCGATACAAGTCCTAGTAATGTGCTGGCGATTAAAGCCTGTTTATATTTCTAGATCATAGGTTGTTGTGTTTAAGTAATTAAATAGATTAGTCTGTCCAAAAATGGCCAATAGAATACGTTTTTGCGTTCCCACTTATTAGAACTCTCTCTCTTTCTTGTTTTCACATTGAAAATGCCCAACTCTATCGGAAAGTTGAATGGCACTCAGTTTGTCTTTTTTTAATTCTATAGCCCAAAATGGAATTAATGAGCATTGAGCTGAGCCAGTTGCTGGATCTTCTAAAATAGATGCCTAAGGGGTGAAAAATCGATATACATAATCATATTGATCCCCTTTTGCAGTTACAATTACACCCCCTGTGCCTAGACTTATTTGATCAAAAATTTGACGGTCAATTTTTAGGTTCCGAATGTCAGCTTCAGAGTCGAAAACCAATACATAATCTCTTGATTTGTAAATTCTTTTTGGGAGTATATTCAAGGCGTTTTTAATGGCATCAGGAAGCTTTGAAATCTTTGGCATACGAGTAGGGAAATTAAGCTGGTACAAACCTTCATTAAACTCAACAGTCAGCTCACCACTTATTGTTTTAAAAACAATAGTGTCTTTAGGGGTTTAAATGTGTTATAATTCATAAATCTCAACTGCAATTTATGAATTATAATTTAAAACTGTGTCACTTTATTTACTTAGGCGTTTCTTGAATTCTCTTCAGTACATTTTTCCCTGTCATAGCCATGGTTGTTAACACGCCAGAAAATAGCGCCCCTCCAACCCCGGCGGTTACAATATCTTGTCCTGTTAAATAAAAGTTTTTTATGGGAGTTCTTGGTTTTAAAAATGACTGTCTAAATCTTGATGGGCTGTGATCTAATCCGTAAATCTCCCCCTTTTCATAGTTTATAAAGTGCTCTGTAGTTAAAGGGGATGATAATTCGTAACAGTTTATTTTTCCTTCCACTTGTGGTAACTGCTTATAAACCTCTTTTAGTAACCGTTGTGCGATTTCTTCTTTTTTAGCTTCATAGTCATCTCCTCTTTTTTTCCAAGGGGTATCTTTCCAAGCTTCGAAAGTTTCATACGGAATTAAGGTAATCACATCAATCGTACTTTTCCCTGGATAACGGTTAGACCAATCAGGGTCTTTCGCAGAAGGGAATGACAGGTATACTAATGGAAAAGGCCGAGACAGATCTTCTAAGTAGTTTTCTACACAGCTGTCATGGTCTCCTGTTTCTGGATACACCCAATAATTACATTTTGGAATGTCAAGTTCTGCAGGGCTTCCGTCTAACCCAATATATAAACTGGCGTGCGATACGGACCTCTTTACTTTTTGAAGCTGTTTTTTAAAGTGGTATTTTTCTATTGTTTTTTGTGGTATGAGTTTGTTGTAAGTTGTCATTATTCCGGCATTACTTACAATGTTTTTTGCGTGAAATTGGCTGCCGTCTGTCATTTGAACTCCCACAGCCGTATTATTTTCAATAATAACGTTTTCAACATCTGCACTCACTAAAATGGTTCCACCAGCTTTTGTGACGATAGGGTCTATTGTTTTTACAATTTGTGAAGACCCTCCAACAGGAAAACTACCGCCATCAAAATAATGCCGTACTACAGATGCATGCATAGCAAAGCTACTCCGTTTGGGAGGTAAACCATAGTCACCGTACTGGGCAGTAAGTACCTTAATAAGAGTTTCGTTTGTGGTTAATTTTCTGAGGACCTCATAGGTGGTTTGGTCTGAAAATTTATAAAATGGATTTTTGAGAATTTTACCAAACAGTAAAGTCCATAGGGGTGAAACAGCTTTACTTATGTAATAGTTTTTACTTGTTTTAACGGCTTTAAATATGAGGTCTACATAGGAATGTATTGCTTTTTCTTCCTCTGGGAAATAAGCAATCATCTGCTTTTTAAAATTTCCAACCCCTTTTTTAAAATCATAATGTGTATCGCCAATAACAATCCGGTCATAGACCTCCCCCATGTCGGCCCATTTTAATTTCCCATCAGTGATGTAGTCGAATAGTTTTTTTAGAATGCTAGTTTCGCGTTGCATTTCTCCTATATAGTGTATGCCAACATCCCATTCAACCCCTTTTCGTTTAAAAACATGAGTAAACCCCCCAGGTGTGTAGTGCTTTTCTAGGATTAGAACTTTTTGACCTTCTTTTGATAAAATAGCAGCTGTGGCCAGCCCTCCCATTCCTGATCCAATGACAATTGTGTCATAGGATTTTTGTAATTGTGGCTTCTTTTTATAGGATTGTACCATAGTTTAGGATGTTGGATTATTCTATTTCTGTTTCTATCGCAATTGTAAACTTTTTATTAGGCTCAATTGTTTTATAACTTGTTTTGTCAGTTAAATCAATCGATTCATTTTCGGAATCTGGAAGTCCTAGCCACGGTTCAATACAAACATAATCTGCTGTTGGCTTAGACCATAATGCTAGATGTGGGTAGTCCTTAAATCTAACAATGATTCCTTTTTTTTCATTTCTTTTGCGCAGGCGAACCCAATGACATTCGATATCTGAAAACACTAGCGCATCCTCATTGAACAACGTATTAGAAAGCGGCAAAATCCCTTCCGTACTTTTTATTTCTCGTTTGTAGTTGCTTAGTAAGCCGGACTGTCCTAGGGTATCGGCTTTGAGTACTAAAGGGGTAGGGAACTCAATAACGTAATCTGATAATAGCGTTTCATCATTTAGTGCGCATGCATAAGCTGTATGTCCACCACAAGCAAAATGCATAGGATTAACGTCATTATTTTCTATATGATAAGCCATATTTAAACGATTATCATCGAGTGTAAACTCAACCTTAAATAAGAAATCGAAAGGATATTTTTTAAGTGTTTCTTTAGAACTTTTGAGTGAAAAAGAACACCTATTCGGAGCCTGTTGATCAAAACTAAGTTGATTGTTATTTCGAATAATTCCATGTTTAGGCATTTTATACTCTATCCCTTTGTAGAAAATTTTATCTTCTTTTATTTTTCCTATAGCAGGGAATAACACAGGCGAGCTACTGCTCCATACGGATGGATCTATTTGCCAAATATATTCTTTGTTGGTAGTCTTGTTTTTTAGAGAACGTATTTCTGCACCATTGGAGTCAATTGTGCAAATGAGCAGTTCGTTTTCTATTGTATGTAACATCTATTATATGAATTCTATTGTTTTCAATATATTTAGTTAGCAATATACAACTTGTTAGTCTGCGTTTTAATGCACCTAATCACTTTTTAGAATAGAATATATTTGGTAGCGACTGTAGACTTTTTAATCTATTTTTTAATTAGTTCTGTTAAAATACTGATTTATCCCTGCAGAGTCAAATTTGTAAGCAGTATTGTTTTCCGATTTATCCAGTTTGTTGTTAATGGTTAATCCCCAAAGCACCAGCTCCATACAAAAGGCTTGGTCTTGGCCGTTTAATTTACCAGCATGGTCTTCAATAAGGGCCACTAGGGGTTTTATAGATCTAAGGCTTGAAAAGAATTCATCGTCCGTATCTGTATAGTTTAACTCAATAAAGTTGTTGTCAAACCAATGAATCAAGTCTGTATAAGGCGTTTTTATTCCTTCTTTTTCAAGCTTAGAAACGCGAGGAAATAGGTTTTCAAACTGCACCATCACAGCACTGTCAATAAGCAATTTAGCAACTTCATCAGCACCTTCTTGTTCGCCTTCATATACCAGTTCAATTTTGCCCGTTATGGAAGGGATTATTGACATAAAGTCAACCAATCGAATGGTTGTTTTTTCTGACTCCGTTTCAATCAATCGTAATTTTGCAGCGGCCATCAGATTTTCCATTGCACTGATTGTAAGCCGCGCGCTCACTCCGCTTTTAGCGTCTACATATTCGCTTTTTCGCGCTGTAAAAGCGACTTCTTCCAAAAGATCTTTAGCTAAGTTTGGAACTAGGATACTCGCTTTGTCTTCTTTGGATATTTTTGCTTCTTGTTCTGTGATTTCACGAGCAAGTGCGATTGATTTGGGATAGTGTGTAAAAATCTGTGATCCAATTCTATCCTTTAAAGGGGTGACTATGCTTCCTCTATTGGTGTAATCTTCTGGGTTCGCAGTAAATACAAATTGAATGTCTAGAGGCATTCTAAGCTGAAACCCCCGTATTTGAATGTCTCCTTCTTGTAAGATATTAAATAAAGATACTTGTATCCGTGCTTGTAAATCTGGCAATTCATTTAGGACAAAAATAGACCGATTTGCTCTTGGAATCATCCCGTAATGTAAAACCCGTTCGTCAGAGTAGGGTAATTTTAAGGTCGCTGCCTTGATAGGGTCAATATCTCCAATTAAGTCAGAAACGTTCACGTCTGGTGTAGCTAGTTTTTCAAAGAAACGTTCAGATCTATGTACCCATGATATAGGGGTTTTGTCGCCCATTTCAGTAATTAAATCTCGTGCATATTTCGAAATTGGTTCATATGGATTGTCATTTATCTCAGACCCTTTAACAATCGGTATGTATTCATCGAGAAGATCCACCATGCTTCGTGCAATCTTTGTTTTTGCTTGTCCTCTTAATCCTAATAAGTTGATGTGATGCCCAGCAATAATAGCCTTTTTTAATTGAGGAACAACCGTGTCTTCATAGCCATAAAGTCCTTCGAATACTGGTTGCTTGGCTTTAATTCGTGCAATTAAATTGGCTTGAATCTCTTGGTTAATTGTTTTGTTCTCATAATCAGAGTTTTTCAACTCTTTAAATGTTATATCTTTTCTCATATTCTTTTAGTTCTATTTTTTTCGTAATCTTCAAATATCATTTCTCCTAAACCGGACAATCCAGTTAAGAACGCTTTTCCTTGGTTTTGCGCTGTAAAAAGTTCTACAAATTGTCGTAGATACGGATCTTGAGCAATCATAAAAGTAGTAATAGGTATTTTTAATTTCCTTGCTTGAGCTGCTTTATTCAAACATTTAGAGACAATCATATCGTCCAACCCATTACTGTTTTTGTAAAACTCTCCAGATGGCAGCTTAATACAACTTGGTTTTCCATCGGTTATCATGAAAATTTGCTTATTTGTGTTTCGTTTTCTACGCAAAATATCCATTGCTAATTCTAGTCCAGCAACGGTATTGGTATGGTAAGGTCCAACCTTTAGATAGGGAAGATCCTTCACCTTAATTGGCCAGGCCTCATTTCCAAATACTATAATATCAATGGAGTCTTTAGGATATTTTCGGTGAATTAGTTCTACCAGCGCCATCGCTACTTTTTTGGCAGGTGTAATCCGGTCTTCGCCGTACAAAATCATAGAGTGACTAATATCAATCATAAGCACAGTACTCATTTGTGCTTTATGCTTTGTTTCTTCAACAATTAAATCATTTTCTGTCAGTCGTAAATCTGAAATACCGTTGTTTATTTGTGCATTTTTGAGGCTCTCAGTCATATTTACGGTGGACAAGTCGTCACCAAATTGAAAGGATCTATTCTCGCCATCTCGCTCATCGCCGACCCCTACTTTTGTAGTCCTATGATTTCCTAGACCACTCTTTTTTAACTTTCCAAAAATTTGGTTTAAAGCATAGTCTCTCAAGGCCGACTCAAGTTTTGCAGTAAGTATGTTTTTCCCCTTCCCTTTTCCGTTTCCAGATTTGAGTTGGTCAGGATCGATATTTTCTTTGATATAACCTCGTTTCTTGAGATCCTCTTCAAAGTTCTCTAGTGTGTAGTGATCGTTAAAAATATTGTATTCGTCGTCCAGTGTATTTAGCCATTCAAAAGCTTCTTCGATATCGCCTGATGTATGTGTTAGGAGTTCTTTAAACACACCAAACACACGATCAAAGTCCGAAACGTCTTTTGCAGTATGCTTACTAAACGTAAACCCCTTTCCATAATTAAAATCTATTTCTGTCATCATCACAAATATCGTAATATAGAATTCTTAAATGCGTTAAGGAGTTATTAATCTTTAAGATTATTAACCACCTAACGTTTAGATTTTGTTATGGTTTTATAATTTCGATAATCTTTTTTCTAATTTGAGTGCTCTATTATTTAACGGCCTTTATTTGTTAATCGAGAATACTTGAAAGCACATTGTAATATCGAGTCGCTATAAAATCAGCTCCAGAATCATTATAATGCACATCATCGGCTAACATAAGGTCTGTAAATCCAGTGTACATATCTATCGCTATCACTTGAGACGAAGAGGTAGATTGTTCAGAAGCGATTGCTAACACTTCTTCATTTATTTGGTTAAAATAGCTTATCAACTCTGAAGTCATTATATCAGACCTTCCTGGAGCCAATTGTTCGATTAGTATGGTGACATTTGGATTGGTTTCTTGAAGTATGTCTATAATCGCATTAATATTTATGGGGATCTGTGCATACGGCAAGCTTTGCAAAGCATCATTTCCGCCAGGTGAACTAAAAAGTACAATATCTGGAGTTTCTGTTTCTGTGATCCATTCATTAATGCCATCTAAAATGTCTTCTGAAGTCCAACCGCTGCGTCCTTCGTGATCAGTGTCAAAGTTTTGGTTATTAAATGTGGGATAACTAGAATTGTCAGATTGAGTTCCTACAAAGTCAAAAGCCCAGTTATTCTCTAACAGTTGTCTCCATAATTCGTATCTAAAACTTTCAAATTCCGGTCTGTTGCCTTCAACTCGTGATGCCCCTAATGCCATGATTTTGTTTACATAATCATTTTGGGTTTCATTGTCGGATTCATTAACAGACTCATCGCTTTTGCAAGCACAAAAAATTAACATAGTTAGAGTAAGAAGTAATACGTTTGGGGATAATTTCATCTTTTTAATTAAATATAGTTTTTTATTTTTTAAGTATAATATCTGTGAATTTTTTTAAGTTATTTACCCCGTGCTTGGTCACGTGTTTTATAAAAGCACTTCCAATAATAGCACCTTTTGCATGTTGCGTTGCTTGACTAAAGGTTTCGTGATCTGAAATTCCAAACCCAATTATTTGTGGGTTGACAAGTTTTAGATCGGCTATGCGTTTAAAATAATCAGTTTGATTTTTTCCAAAACCACTTTGGCTTCCTGTTGTACTGGCACTACTGACAGTGTAAATAAATCCTTTTGAAATGCTGTCCATATATCGGATGCGCTTTTCACTTGTTTGTGGCGTAATTAAAAAGATATTTAGTAAGCCATAACGTTCAAAAATGGTCTGGTACTCCTCGTGATATACTTCCACAGGAAGGTCTGGAATAATCAATCCATCAATGCCTACATCTTGACATTTTTTACAAAATTCTTCTACACCATATTGAAGCATGGGATTAAAATATCCCATTAAAATGAGAGGAATAGACACTGTTTTTCTGATGTCTTTGAGCTGATCAAACAAAACGTTTGAGGTCATGCCATTATGAAGTGCCTGTGTAGAGCTTACTTGTATGGTTGGGCCGTCCGCCAAAGGATCACTAAACGGCAATCCGATTTCAATCATGTCCACCCCATTTTTCTCTAAATTTTCAATCGTAGTCAACGTGTCATTTAGACTGGGATATCCTGCTGTGAAATAGATGGATAATAGTTTTTTATCTTCTTGTAACTTTGCTTGTATTCTATTCACAATATTAAAGTTTAAAATAATCAATATAGGTATTCAAATCTTTGTCGCCACGTCCGGATAAACTAATCACCACCACGTCCTCAGGTTTGAATTTTTTATCTTCAAAAATAGCCAACGCATGAGAGGTTTCAATCGCCGGAATGATACCTTCGAGCTGCGACAATTCCAGACCCGCTATCATGGCTTCATCATCAGTCACCGAAATAAATTCGGCTCGTTTGGTTTCATATAAATGGGCATGCATAGGGCCAACGCCTGGATAATCCAAGCCTGCCGAAATAGAATAAGGTTCTGTAATTTGTCCATCATTGGTTTGCATGAGTAAAGTTTTACTTCCGTGGATCACACCTTCTTTTCCAAGGACGGAAGTTGCGGCGCTCTCGCCGGTATAAATTCCTTTACCAGCAGCTTCCACTGCAATCAGTTTCACGTCGGGTTCATTCAAATAATGATAATAGGCGCCCGCAGCATTGCTACCGCCTCCTACACAAGCCACCACATAATCGGGGTTTTCGCGTCCTTCAACCTCTTTTAACTGCCATTTAATTTCCTCAGACACTACCGACTGAAAGCGCGCTACCATATCGGGGTAGGGATGTGGTCCCACTGCACTTCCTATGATATAATGGGTGTCTATTGGGTTATTAATCCAATCTCTTATCGCTTCGTTAGTGGCATCCTTTAGCGTACGGCTTCCTGAAAGTGCTGGGCGTACTTCCGCTCCTAGCATTTTCATTCGGGCTACATTTGGTGCTTGTCGTGCAATGTCAATTTCACCCATATATACAATACACTCTAGACCTGCTAAGGCACAAACCGTGGCCGTCGCCACCCCATGTTGCCCAGCGCCGGTTTCGGCTATAATACGAGTTTTTTTGAGACGCTTGGCCATCAATATCTGTCCTATTGTATTGTTGATTTTATGCGCACCCGTATGACACAAATCTTCACGTTTGAGATATATGTTAGTGTTGTATTTTTTAGACATACGTTTTGCAAAATACAAAGGAGTTGGTCGGCCTACATAATCCTTTAGTAATTGGTCAAATTCATCTTTAAAGTCTGGCTCAGCCATTACCTTCAAATAGTTTTGACGTAATTCTTCTACATTAGGGTACAACATTTCTGGAATAAATGCCCCTCCAAATTGACCATAATAGCCTTTTTCATTCACGTGATAACTCATAATAGTTGTTTAAATTTTTCTAAACCTTTTTTATCTTTTTTGGCCGGAGCCACTTCAAATTTACTGTTTACATCTACGGCGTAGCAATAGCTTGCCGCTGTACTTTTTTTGAATTCTTGTAATTGATCGACGTTTTCTAATCCAATCCCACCACTTAAAAAATAAGGTTTTGTAGACGGATAATTTTTTAAAACAGACCAGTTAAAACAGTAGCCATTTCCACCTGATAAAGGCCCTTTAGTATCAAACAAATAAAAGTCACAAACTGTTTCATAGGGGGATAGTACATCAAAATTAAATTCATTTTTAATAGAAAACACTTTGATGACCTCTATATTAAATGCTTGCAGAGATTTGCAAAGTTCAGGCGTTTCTTCGCCATGCAATTGAACTGCTTGCAAATTGTGAGTGTTGATTTTTTCGACAATAGTATCAAAGGAAGCATTGACAAAAACACCTACTTTTTTTATGGAAGGATAGAGGGTCGGGATCGACGCTGACACGTGACGCGAAGAGCCTTCATAAAATATAAAGCCCATATAATCTGGTTTAATCGCAGCAATCGCCTGAATATTATCGTCATACCGCATGCCACATACTTTTAGTTTCATGCGTTTAATAGATTTATGAAATCTGCTGCCGCTGCACCAGGGTTTTCTGTTTTCATAAAATTCTCACCAATTAAAAATCCTTTATAGCCGTAGGGCTGTAGGCTTTTGATATCTGACACAGAGCGAATGCCACTTTCAGAGATTTTCACAAATTCTTCAGGGATGCGTCCACTCAAAGTTTTGCTCGTTTCTAAACTAACTTCAAACGTTTTAAGATTTCGATTGTTGACGCCAATCATATTGAGGGAAGGCATGATTGATTTATCTAATTCTTCTTGGTTGTGTACTTCTAATAAAACTTCCATCCCTAAACTTTGAGCCAGAATTGAGTAGTGTTCAATTTCTTTACGGCTTAAGACGGTTGCGATAAGTAAAATCACATCGGCACCATAGGCCTTAGCTTCTGTTATTTGGTAGGGGTCAATTATAAATTCTTTCCGTAGCAAGGGTAGTTCACAGCTCGCTCTAGCGGTCAATAAATCTTCTAAGCTTCCACCAAAGTATTTCATATCCGTTAAGACAGACATGCCACAAGCTCCAGCGTTTTCATAGCCTTTCGCAACATCTTGGATATTCAAATTTTGATTGATGCAGTCTTTGGATGGTGAGCGGCGCTTATGTTCTGTAATTAGTCCTGAAGCACTTTGCTTTAGTCGCTTACTAAGAGACGGCGATTTGCGCTCAAACAAAACGGACTGTTCTAGTTGTTTAACAGGGATCAGTTGTTTTCGAAGTGTAACCTCAAGGTGTTTGTCAGCAACGATACGTTCTAATATACTACTCATGATAAGGCGATTAGTTTAGTGAGACATTGATTTGCTTTTCTAGAGAAAAGGGCTTCTTTGGCCAGTTCGTAGCCTTCAATATGGGTCAGCTGTTTGGCGGTTGCAATCGCTAAACCAGCATTGGCACACACCACATTATTTTGTGCTTCAGTCCCCTGACCTGCTATAATTGTTTTAAAAATTTTGGAGGCTTCTGCCACTGAGTTTCCACCAAAAATTGCTTGTTGGCTGTTGTTTTGTAACCCTAAATCTTCTGCTGAAAAAAGAACTTCCGACTTATTGGAGACAATTTTAACGGAATTTGTTAAAGATATTTCATCATAACCCCCTAGGTCATGAACTAGGCTGTAATTTTTATCGGAGTCTTGATAAAGGTAGGTGTAAAGGCGCAAAAGTTCTAAGTTAAATACCCCTACCATTTGGTTTTTAGGAGCCGATGGGTTTACCATTGGTCCAAGCATATTAAAAAAAGTTTTAACCCCTAATTCACGTCGAATAGGTGCTACGTTTTTCATCGCTGGATGAAACAAGGGAGCATGTAATACGCAAATACCTGTCGTAGCAATAGCACGTTCTAAAAAGTCGACATCATTTGAAAAAGTCACACCAAGAGATTCTAGGACATTTGAAGATCCACAGGCAGAAGATACGCCGTAATTTCCATGCTTAGCAACAGGTATGCCTGCGGCAGCCGTTACAAATGAGGAAAGTGTAGAGATGTTAAAGGTGTCTTTACCATCGCCCCCTGTACCGCATAAATCTATGGGGTTATATGCCGATAAATCCACAGGAATACAGAGTTCTAAAAGCGCATTTCTAAATCCTTTCAACTCTTCTAGAGTGACACTTCGCATCATAAAAACAGTAAGAAAGGATGCGATTTGACTCTGGTTATAGTCTCCTTTAGAGATATTAATCAGAATCTGTTTCGCTTCTTTAGCTGAAATAGTTTCGTGATTAATAAGTCTGTTTAAAATATGTTTCATTTGTTATTATTTATCAAATTAGGAGTTAATCCAGTTTTTCAATAGTTGTTTTCCGTTTGGAGTGAGTACTGATTCTGGATGAAATTGCACTCCTTTCACATCGAATATTTTATGCCTTAAAGACATTACCTGTCCATTTATGTCAACTGATGTAGCTTCTAAAACCTCAGGTAGAGCTGCGTCTACCACCCATGAATGGTAGCGCCCAACCTGAAGTGTTGGTCCAATTTGATCAAACAGAACTTCATCTTTCACTATAACAGTAATGTCTGTATGAACTCCGTGATATACTTCCTCTAAATTTACAAGTTGACCTCCAAAAACATCTCCAATAGCTTGTTGTCCTAGGCATACACCTAGAATACTTTTGGTAGATGCATAGCGTCTAATTACAGCATTTAATAACCCCGCTTCTTCTGGAATCCCAGGGCCAGGGGAGAGGAGTATTTTATCAAAATACTCAACGTCATCTAATTCAAACTTGTCATTTCTAAGAACCGTTACTTCGCAGTCTAGGTCTTCTAGGTAATGCACCAAATTAAAGGTAAAACTGTCGTAATTATCGATGACTACTATTTTTTTCATATTTATATTGTTTCAGCGAGTTTAATGGCTTTGGTTAAAGCACCTAGCTTATTATACACTTCTTGAAGTTCATTTTCTGACGTAGACTTTGATACGATTCCTGCCCCAGCTTGCCAATGCAGTTGATAGTCTTTACTTAAAAATGTACGGATCATAATGGCATGGGTAAAATTTCCGTCGAAATCCATAAAACCTATAGCCCCTCCGTAAAAGGCACGGCTTGTTTTTTCGTATTTTTCAATGAGTTGCATTGCTTTGTGCTTAGGAGCACCACTAAGGGTGCCTGCTGGAAATGTATCAGCTACAATTTGCATAGTTGGTGTGTTTTTTTTGACGTCTCCAATGACTTTACTGACCAAATGAATAACGTGTGAGAAAAACTGTACTTCTCTGTATTTTTCAACAACAACGTCCGTACAATGTCGGCTTAAATCGTTTCTAGCGAGGTCTACTAGCATGACATGTTCGCTATTTTCTTTTTTATCGGCCACTAGTTTTTTTGCTAATTCAGCATCTTTTAAGTCATCTCCTGTTCTCGCAAAAGTACCAGCAATAGGGTGGATTTCTGCCTTCTGAGTTTCTACAACAAGTTGTGCTTCTGGTGAGCTTCCAAAAATCTTAAACTTCCCATAATCAAAATAAAACAAAAAGGGTGAGGGATTAATGCTTCGTAACGCACGGTACACATTGAAATCATCACCTTTAAAATCTTGTTGAAATTTTTTAGATAACACTAACTGAAAAACGTCGCCGCGATTACAGTGTTTTTTAGCCAAATCTACATTAGATTTAAAGGCTTCGTCTGTTAGGTTGGAGCTGATTGAACCTATGGATTTGAAATCATAAGATGAAAAACTCTGCATTTTTATCAAATGATCAATAGCCTCTATATTGCTTTCAGTTTCATAACAATGTGCAAATATATAGGCCTCATTTTTGAAATGATTAATAGCAATTATGTTTTGATACACCGCATAATACATGTCTGGAATTTCAACAGAACCGTTTTTTTTTGAAATAGTAATGTCTTCAAAATACTTGACCGCATCATAGGCTGTAAATCCAAACATTCCATTATTAATGAACTTAAATACTTTATCTTTTTGAGTTTCAAATTGCTTTGTAAACGCATCAATTTCTAACGTTACCTTATCATGTGATACAGTCTTGATTTCTGTAGTACGATCAGGGTAGGTTTTAGTAATAACGCTAGCCTCAACTTTTATGGAAGCTATGGGGTTACAGCAGATGTAAGAAAAACTATTATCATTGCCGTGGTAGTCGCTGCTTTCAAGTAGAATACTATTGGGGAATTGATCTCTAATTTTTAGATACACACTCACAGGCGATATGGTATCGGCAAGTATTTTTTTGTAATGTGTTTTTAACTTAAAATTTTTCATAAAAAAAAGGCTTGTCGTGAATGACAAGCCTTGATATTTTGATTTAAACAAACAAAGGGTGTATCACGAATTTCGATCTCGAGAGTTCCACCACCAAATATTGTTTAAAGTAAGGTTCATATTTTTTTTTTAATTAGTCAAATGTAGTAACGAATTTTTACAATGCAAAAAGAAATTAATACTTTTTTAAAATTTTAATTTCACAGCAAGATCAAACTCATCATAGATTGCTTTGTCTTTAATTCCGTCAAAGAAACTAGCAGATCCGTATTTGATGCCATATTTTGTTCTGTCAATTTTCAATGATGTTGTAGCAGTGTTTTCGGTAAGTGCTAAGTCAAAAGAAACTTTGTTAGTAATCCCTTTAATTGTCATGTCTCCTACAACAGCGTAGCTACCTCCATTTTCTTTCACAGAAGTAAATACTAGCGTAGCAGTGTTATGTTTTTCTACCCCAAAAAAATCATCCGCTTTTAAATGTCCGTCTAATTTGTTTTTGTAATCACCTTCAATATCAGTTGTATTGATTGTAGTCATGTCCATTACAAATTTCCCTCCAACTAACACATTGTCTTTAAAATTCAAAGAACCATTGAGAAGATTAATAGTTCCTTCATGTTGCCCAGTTACTTTATAACCAACCCAGTTGATAATACTATCAGCAACATTTATATTTTTGATATCACTAGTTGTGTAGGCTGATATTACGAGAGTAAGTAAAACTAGTACGGATTTTTTTAATTTCATGTTTATTTTCTTAAAAGTTTAATTACAAATATATATATATTTAAATTTCAACATGCATATAATCACTACTAATTTTCTGTTAATTTTTTAGGCTAGTAGTGTATATTTTATAACTTTAACGGATGAAATATGTTTTAATGTTTTTGGTCTTTTTATCTTTTTCTTGCAAGTCTGAGGTTAAAACCAAAGTAAAGGATTTAACGTTACTTCCGCCACTAGAAATTTATGATTTTTCAGGAATTGAGCCTTATTTGAATTTAGAAGGCTCTAAAACGTATATTATTAATTTTTGGGCTACTTGGTGTGCTCCCTGTGTAAAAGAGTTGCCACATTTTGAGTCTATTCAACAGGCCTACAAAAAAGATGTAGAAGTCATTCTGGTTAGTCTAGATTTTCCAGCTCAATATGAAACTAAGTTAAAGCCGTTTATAGAAACACATCAACTCAAGACCAAGGTCATTGTTTTAGACGACCCTGATATGAATTCATGGATTCCAAAAGTAGATCTTAACTGGAGCGGTGCGATCCCGGTAACGCTTATTTACAATAGTTCAAAACGCAGCTTCTATAATCGTACTTTTACTTACAATGAGTTGGATTCTGAACTCAAAAATTTTCTCACAACTAATTAAAAAATCATGAATATACTCTATAGCCTATTACTATTTATTTCCTTTTTATTTACTAATAGTACCACTTATCAAGGTTATGATATTGGAGACCTAGCAACAGATTTTAAACTTGAAAATATTGATGGTAAATTTGTTTCTCTTTCGGATTTTAAAGATGCTAAAGGATTTATAGTTGTTTTCACTTGTAATACTTGTCCTTATGCCGTTTTGTACGAAGACCGTATCGAGGCACTCAACAAAAAATATGCTATTCAAGGCTATCCTGTGATTGCTATTATGCCTAATAATGTTGAAACAAAACCAGGGGATTCTATGGAGTCAATGCGAAAAAGAGCCCTCAGTAAAGGATTTACATTTCCGTACCTAATGGATGTTGGTCAGAAAATATATCCCCTGTATGGTGCTACAAAAACACCTCATGTCTATGTCTTAGAGTCTACAAGTAGTGGGCCTATTGTTAGATACATAGGAGGAATAGATGACAACTATAAAGACGCTAGCTTGGTAAAAACAAACTATGTAGAAGAGGCGATAGAGTCGCTTAAAAATGGTGTTGCAATTAAACAAACAAAAACTAAAGCAATAGGGTGTTCTATTAAATTATAATTATCAATACGTATTTAAACTAAAAAGAATTTATGTCAGAATTATCACAAAGTAATTGGACCACTCAGTTAGAATCCGATTCAAAATCAGTTATCTTAGATGTTCGAACAGATCAGGAAGTGGAGGAGGGGATAATACCAAAGGCTCTTCATATTGATATTTATAAAGGTCAAGAGTTTATTTCAGAGCTTGAAAAGCTTGATAAAACCTTAAGTTATTATGTGTATTGTAGGTCTGGCAACCGAAGTGGACAAGCCTGTTCTATAATGCAAAAGATGGGCTTTGAATCTACGTTTAATCTTGTTGGAGGCTTGCTAGAATGGACTGGCGCAACAATAACGCCGTAATGCATGAATTTTATTAAGTATTGTTTTGTGCTTTTAAGTATGATTGGCTTTTTAAGTTGTAAAATTAATGACTCTAGTTTAGTGCAGATTATTACTTTTGATGAGTTAGAAAAAACCTATAAAATTGATGGTATACAGCTCGTTGATGTTAGGACTGCTGATGAGTACAATAAGGGCCACATTAAAAATGCTCTAAATATTGATTTTTTAGATTCAAATTTTGAATTAAATACACAAAAATTAGACAAGAATAAACCAGTTATTGTGTACTGTCAGCGGGGCGGTCGTAGTTCCAAAAGTGCCACAAAGTTACTTGAAAATGCGTTTGTAAAAGTATATAACTTAAAAGGCGGATTTTCTAAATGGTTGTCAGAAGGCAGGTCAGTTGAAAAGTGACTTAGTTATCTCCATAGAGGAGTTGGATATGCGCCTTTATTTGTAAGCGCTTTCAAAGTTGCTACAGCAACCTCTTTGTCCTCATAATAAGTCACTCCAAACCATGTGCTTTTTGCTTCAATAACTTCAACAGTAATATGTCCATTTTCCATCATTTCTTGAGTTACAAAAGGTAAATATATTTCACTTTTTTCAAGATTGTTTTGGTTTTGTAAAAACTTTGTAAAGTAAGTTTCAATATAATTAAATATGGACTCATTACAAATCCAAAAATTCATAGAAACAGCCGAGTTAGGATCAAGAACAACTCCAGAATCTTCATCTAAAATTTGTGTGTCTTTTTCTAAGATTTTTGTACGTTCAATAATAGATTTTAAATGTTTATTTTCTACTTCACAAACGCCTCTTGATACAGATCCAAATTCTGAAAGAGTGTTTTTGAGGTTGTATGCTACTAGAGCAAAAGTTGACGAAGATTTATTGTTTTTCATGAAGTTAGCCGCCCCTTCAAAAGCGTTTTGGCCATAATAATCATCGGCATTTATAATCACAAAATCTCCTGAAATCACATTTCTAGCAGTCCAAACAGCATGGGCAGTTCCCCATGGTTTTTCGCGTTCTGTTGTTAACTCAACCCCCTCAGGAATATCTTTTATGTCTTGCACTAATACATCTAGTTTTACGCTGTGCGGAAGACGCTCCGAAAGGTGTGATTCTAGAAATATTTTATTAGCAGCTTTTGTAATGACTACAATATGATTAAAGTTGTTTTTAAGCGCATCATAAATACTAAACTCCATTAGAAATTCTTTGGCAGGGCCTAAATCATCAAATTGCTTTAGTTTTCCGTAGCGACTACCGCTTCCAGCAGCCATTAGTAATAATGTCATAGTATTAAGATTTATTGATTACAAAAATATAGTTTTTGTTTGAAAGTAAAAATTTAAAAATATTAAACTATTTTAAGAAATGTTTAAACATCACTTATAAGTTGTAGTTTTGCTACAAATTAAACCAATATTTTAACTTTTGTATGAAGATTAAATTTTTAATGGCTACCGCCATGACATTTCTTTTGCTACCAATTTTTTTGGTAGCTCAAGTGCCCCCTTATTATTCGAATATTGATTTTTCTTTAGATGGTAATGCACTTAAAGCTGAACTTTCCGAATTAATTATAGATACGCACACAAATCTTATTCCTTATACTTCCAACAGCACAGATACATGGGATATTATACATTTAAGTGATGCCGATGTTTCTGTTCAGGGAAATGTGATTTTGTTTTATGGCTACAACGACGCAGACAATGAGACTATCAACGATCGAACACGCGCTATTACATATCAAAGTAGTGGTCTTTGTATAGGCTATTGGAACAGAGAGCATGTGTTTGCTAAAAGTTTAGCAAACCCAAGCTTAGTTACAGATGAACCAGGCCCTGGAACAGATGTGCATAACTTGAGAGCTGCTGATTGTCAAATGAATTCCAGACGAAATAACAATTATTTTAGAGATGGAAGTGGGAACTCTTTTTTGGACGGTGAATTTTACCCTGGAGACGAATTTAAAGGGGATGTTGCAAGAATTATAATGTATATGTATTTACGATATCCTTCTCAATGTGAGCCTTCAAATATTGGGGTTGGAAGTGCTTCTTACTCTAATTACGGAGATATGCCAAATTTGTTCCTTGATTGGAACGAAGAAGATCCTGTTTCTGACTTTGAACGCGATAGAAATGATGTTATTTACTCTTATCAAGGCAATAGAAATCCATTTATTGACAATCCTTATTTAGCACTTAAGATTTGGAATGGTCCAGACCTTGTAGACTCTTGGGGAGTCCTATCCTCACCTAATTTAGCGTTTCAAAGATTGTCAGTGTACCCAACAATTACCAATGACTATCTGTATATCCAAGGAACAGGTGTGGTGCGTAATTCTATAGAAATATTCAATCAATTAGGTCAGGCTTTAGAATTTGAGTTAGATGAAAATAAAATTGATGTGACCAGCTTTTCTAACGGATTGTATATTATGAATATTAATAACTCAAATCAATCAAAACTATTTAAGTTTTTAGTATATTAATCAAATGAAGTATTTTAATGCACTTGTATTGTTGATGGTCACCTCACAGTTTTCAGAGGCACAAATGGTATATTCAGTAGATTATAAAAATCAAGCGGATGTTTCGGTATTTGTGGTTGACTACGCTAATCAAGCTGATTTAAAAGTTTTCAAAGTTGATTACAGCAATCAAGCTAATGGAAATGAAGGCCTTTGGTTTTTTACGGATTATGCGAATCAAGCTGATAAAAAGATATTTTTTGTAGAGTATCAAAACCAATCAGACTTAAAAATTTTCTTTGTCGATTATCACAATCAAGCAGGCTGGCAAAGTAAATCTAAAAAACAGTTATTGTACTAAGGTTAATCTGAAAATGTTTTTGGGTTTTTAACCTTCACTACATTTGCATATGCCAACTGTTAATATTAGGTAATAACTGACAGTTTCATTTATTAAATGTTATTTTTGTATTGACCTGTGTTTGGTGAAATAATGACTTTGGGCTACCTGTGGGCTCACTTAGTTTTTATTTTATTGTTACTTTTGGTATCCTTTTTGATTAATACCGTTTAGGTATTTGTTTAAAACTGTAAACAAACCTGTCATAAGCTTAAGATATTAAAAAAAAAACTATATTTAATTTTGTTTTATTGAAATTAAATATATTATATTAAAAATTAACCAATTAAATCATGAATTTTAATAAAATTTGTATCCTTTTTGGGTTCCTGTTATTAAATGTGACCCTGTTTTCACAAACAGACATAGCGGCCATTGAACTTGTTTCTTTTAATTCCACAGCCACCTACGGGCCAGGCTCTAGTGTGTCTGTGCATATTAATCCGATGGGGATTTATGATATGGGCAATCCCTCGACTCTGGGAATTGATGACCCCGTTAATAATAAATTTGTTTTGGAATTATCTGATAATTCAGGAGACTTTGGCACTGCTGTAGTTATATCAGAGGTATATGGGTTTTATACTCCTCTATTGAATGGTTTACTCCCAGATGGTGTTTCTGGTACTTACCGTTTGAGGGTTCGCGCTACGAATGGGCTTACGGGCTACACAATACCAGATCCAGAAGACGAAAGTCAATTGCCAAGTCCAATCTACAATCAGGTTTTTGCCGAAACAGATTTTTTTACAGTTTTAGATTTCCCTGCTTCAGACTACCTTGATGTCAGCTCTGGAATTACTTCAATTAATAATAATTTTTACAATTGTTACAATCAAAATGAAGGTTACAGCATTGAAAGAAATGATATAAACCCCACAGTAGGAAGTTTAAATAGAGGTCTAGGTGCATTAACCAATGACGATGGAGTTACGCCAGGAGCTACTAATTTCAACTTTCAGATAAATTCCAATAATAGTTATAGCGCCTATTTATTTGACATCTCCAATTCAGGTAATGAAAGTCAAACATTGGTAATCGAAGAGTTTTTTGGAGTGGGAAATATAGAATTACCAATTGAAATTGATGACTCTGACCCATCAAACTCCCAGGAAGTTGGTCTTCCAATTGGAACCTATAATATACAAATTGAAGAAATAACACCTGATGGAATTTCATCTATATACTCTGTTTCATTTTTATGGCACAGCAACAATACAAATCTAGGAAATACAACTGCAGAAACAATTTGTTTAAGTACAAACGTAGTTTTTGCAATTGACAACAGTATCAATGGGATCGCGAGAAATTATCCAGATTCCTACTACAGTTTTGATTTTGGCGATGGCAGTAATGTCCAATATTTCACACATGCTGAGTTAATGTATGAAGAAACTATCATCTCTCATATTTATACATCGGTTTCTTGTGAAAGCGGAGATGGATCTGAAGGGTCAAATTTTATAATTTCTAAAGAATTGTTTAATGATTTTAGAACAAACTCTGACGATGATTGTGGGTTTCTAGTAAATGGTTTAGGAACTGAGAAAGCAGTTAACGTGAGTGAGGCTCCAGTTGCTTCTTTTACTTTGGTTAATGATCAGTGTGAAAACCAACCAATTTCAGCAATTAACACCTCGACTCTAGGTCAATGGGGTTTAAATGGTAGTTGCTTGGATGACGCTGTGTTTAATTGGTATGTCAAAGGGCCTAGTCAAAGTTCATTTATAAATGTTAATTCAATACCATCGTTATCTTCTTGGCTCGTTGAAGATGATTTGATTATTCCAATTGATGTGGTTTCTGCAGGCTGTTGGGAGATTTACTTAACAGCTTATAATGAAGATCTTTGTCAGACAGTTTCTCAAGCACCAACACAAACAACCTCAATTCAGGCTATACCTATACCAAGTTTTGATATTTTATTAAATGGCCAAGTCGTTACGGAAATATGTGTCAATTCTACAGTTATATTGGATGACACTTCAAATGTGTCAAATTTAGAATGTCAGGATCCTACTTACTTGTGGACAATTGAACCATCAACAGGATTTAATTTTGAAAATGATACAAGCGAAAACTCTCAAAATCCTGAAATTACATTTACAGTGGCTGGTATTTATACGATTACGCAAACCATCACAAATTTATGTGGTACAGCTTCTGTTTTTAATGATCTTTTAGTGGAGGGAGCACCCTCTGTTGTAATTACGCCCTCAAGTGATCAAATATGTTTAGGATCCAGTGCCATTCCTTACATTGTAGATTTCTCTACGACTTATATTCCAGCATATAGTGATATTCCTTACGCACCCTCTTCTTATAGTTGGTCAATTGTTGGTGCAGATGTTTCAGCCTCTGATTACAGTTTTATCAGTGGAACCGATAGCGGTAGTTCCTTTCCTATTATACAGTTTAATTCTTTTAAAGATTATACGATTAATATTACTGTAGACGGAGATTGTGAGGATTCTAACAGCGATGAGTTTACATTAATACTAAACGAGATTCCAGAAATAACCAATACAGAATTAACCCAGTCTATTTGTTCCGGGGAAAACTCAACTGAAGTTGTATTAACTTCGACAATGCCTTCAGAAAATAGTTTTAGTTGGACAGCAGTCGCAGATGATTTTATTTCTGGTTTCACTACTTCAGGTTCTGGAGACATTCCATCTCAAACAATTATTAATTCTTCCAACCAAACAGGCGCCATTATTTATACTGTTGTTATTGTAACACCAGACTGTGAAGGAAGTCCTGTTGATTTTACAGTGGTTGTAAATCCCACACCACAAATTGCAGATAAATCTGAAGTTATATGTTCTGAGGAAGCATTTACAATAAGTCCAACCAATGAGAACGGAGATATCGTTCCAATTTCTACCTCTTATACTTGGTTAGAACCTGTAAGCAATCCATTGAACGCCATTACTGGAGGCTCTGCTGCTACAAACCAACCATTAATAAGCCAAATTTTAACTAATGATACAACAGAGCCAGCTACTTTAATATATACAATAATACCCGAATCCAGTTTAGGCTGTACTGGGGATTCTTTCGAGCTCTCTGTAGTAGTTAATCCAATAGCACAAGTTAATGTTATTGCAAATGAAGTTGTTTGTAATGCAGAAGCAATAAGTGTACTTTTCACGACTGAAAACACAGTTGGAGTTACTGCTTATGCTTGGACTTCGGATATTGAAATAGGCGCAGGACTTACAGGCGCTGGGGATATGAGTTTTATAGCTGCCAATGAAGGGACGGATCCTTTAGTGGCAACCATTATAGTGACACCAACATTCACAAATGAGGGTGTTAGTTGTGATGGCCCAACAGAGAGTTTCACAATTACGGTGAACCCAACGGCACAAGTTAATGTTATTGCAAATGAAGTTGTTTGTAATGCGGAAGCAATAAGTGTACTTTTCACGACTGAAAACACAGTTGGAGTTACTGCTTATGCTTGGACTTCAGATATTGAAATAGGTGCGGGACTTACAGGCGCTGGGGATATGAGTTTTACAGCTGCCAATGAAGGAACAGAACCTTTAGTAGCAACCATTATAGTGACACCAACATTCACAAATGAGGGTGTTAGTTGTGATGGTCCAACAGAAAA
>Ga0209715_1000153_pt1 | contig 60911 bp, 61 predicted proteins | sample COGITO_mtgs_1205_2_FD_184809 | JGI IMG/M metagenome (GOLD analysis project Ga0209715, IMG submission 184809) | Pelagic marine microbial communities from North Sea - COGITO_mtgs_120503 (SPAdes) (version 2) | ecosystem: Environmental > Aquatic > Marine > Epipelagic ... | reverse complement strand
TGTAAAATATCGGATGCCGGAGTAATTGGATATGAACCATAGAATAGCTCCAACCCCGCTTTATTCGCAGCGACTATAGCACCCAATGCTGCTGCTTGATTTCCCATTATACTTCGATACTCACCGCTAGGCAAGTTGGCCGACTCAACCTCATATCTCGATGTAAATGTTTCGTTGGTATCGCCAAAGTAATAGCCCGCCTTAAGCACGGTCAAATTCGCGTCCTTGATGTCTGGTTTCTTGGAAAATTTTTCAGTGATAAATGATTGCGTGGTTTCCATGGAGCGGTTATACATCCAAAGCAAAAACCCTAAAACGAACATGTTTTTACATCGATCAATATCCTTGGTTCCGAGGCCTGAATTAGCCAATGCCTCCTTCGTCATTTTCGTGACATCAATTTCAACCACCCGAAATTGATCCAAGGTTTTGTCGAGCAAAGGACTCACGTCGCTTTCATACTTGGCCAATCGAAGATTCTTCTTGTCGAAGCCTGCCGTATTGGCTATTATGGTTCCTCCTTTTTTGAGCTGGCTCACGTTGGCCTTTAAGGCTGCCGCATTCATTGCCACGAGCACCTCAACTTCATCGCCTGGGGTGAAGATGTCGACGCTGGCAAAGTGTAGTTTAAATCCAGATACTCCTGCTACCGTTCCTTGCGGGGCGCGTATCTCGGCAGGGAAATTCGGAAACGTACTGATATCGTTTCCGTAGTGCGCATTTGTGTCAGTGAAAAGACTCCCCGTTAATTGCATTCCGTCTCCAGAATCACCTGCAAAAAGTATGGTGACATCCTTCCTTTTCTCTGTGGTCTTCGTCATTATTAATAAATCGGTGGCAAAAGTAGCCGTTTGTGTCGGCTATTTAATGACATTAGTAACCTTCATTGCCACCAAATTGTTTGCGATGTTATGAGAAACGCTATTCGACTTACAGCATACCTGTGTATTCTTCTCCTTTCCTTCTCGTTTGAATCGTGTAGGAGAGAGCTTGAACCGCCTGAAGTAGAAAATGAAATCCTCACGCCGATTCTGCACACCAAATTGAATTTGGCCAATATAATTCCGGACTCGCTTCGAGCCGAAAAATCGGATGGCTCCATATCCCTTGTATACAGAAACGTGATTCACGAGGCCAAGCTCAACGCTTTCAACGAACTGAATACCCGCGAATTTGTACAGAGCGCAAAGCTTCAAAAACTAAAGCTGAGCGATCGCTCCGTTTCAAACACCATCACGCTTGGGCAGATCACCAAGGGCGGCCCATACGAAGGATTAATAATCTTAGCCCATAATTCAGGAAATCCATTTCAGATACCTGAAATAGCGAATCAAAGTTTTGGTCCCGAGGTGCTCGACGGCTCATCCTATTTTGATGAAATGACCCTCGATTCTGGGTTCATGGATATCACGATCGAGAACGGTTTTCCGACAAGCATTTCGGATATCAATTTCGAAATCCGTAATCAAGGTGCTGGCAACGTTGTGGTCGACACCACGTTCGATTACGTTGGTCCCGGAGAAACAGAAACACGCTCGGTAAACATTGCGGGAAAGTCCGTGGAGGCGTTTCTAGAAGCATTTGTGACAAACTTCAATGTGGATCAAAGCGCTGGCCCAGTAGTGATTGACACATCGGACGCGCTCATCGTAACGGTAGTTACCCGAGACCTAAAGGTATTCTCAGCCAAGGCGATCTTTCCTGCGCAGGACATCATAGCCGTAAACGATGTTAACGCCATGGAGGGAGTTGGAACGACACGTATTACCCGTGCAATTGCCAAGTCGGGGTTTGTAAATGTGGAGGTAGAAAGCACCATTGAAGACACGCTGTATTTCGAATACTTTATACCAGATGGAACGCTCAATGGCGAATCTTTTGTGGTTGAAGAAACCATCAATCCTGCTCCAAGTGGTGGTTCCATTTTCAAAAAATTTAAGTTCGATGTATCGGGGTATGAGTTTGGAATGACTGGATTTCCCGTTAAAGACAGCGTCAATATATTCTACAGTGAATTGGTTGGACGGATCGATTCTACTGGCCGTAAAGTGAATATCACGCTGAATGATAGCATCCGAGTTTTTGTGAATTTGAGCGGTTTTGTACCTGAGTATATTGAGGGCTATGCAGGTGACACAACAATTGATATCGGACCAGAAGTAATTCCGTTAGAGCTCTTCAAGAAAATTAATGGCGGCAGCATAGAGTTTTCGGAAGTTAAGATGGCATTGAGCGTTGTAAATGGAAACAATGTTCCTTTCGACGTAGATATCAGCACACTGCGTGCCTCAAATACTCGAAGTGGCGAGTCGGTAGAAATAGATTTGTCTTCGCTCCCAAACCCAATCTCGGTACTTGGAGCCTCAGATTTAGAGACGCCATGGGAAAAGACGTGGGAAATCGATTCGAAGACTTCACTAAATGCCGCCATCGGAATATTACCTAATCAGTTTGAGGCAGCCTTATCCGTCAAGACCAACCCGCTTCAAGACCTGAATGATTTGACTCAGTTCGCGGTCGACTCCAATCAGCTTGTTGCTTACGCCGATATTGAGATTCCCTTGGACTTCATTGCCAAAGAACTAATACTGCAAGACACCGTGGAGTTTAGCGGTAAAAACATCCGATACCCAGAGGAAATAGGCTCTGGAGTGATGTATTTAATTGCCAATAACTCGCTACCTCTCGAAGCAAGCGTCAGAATTGAGTTTATATCAGGGAATAGTAGGGTTCAGACTCTACGATTTGATCGTAGAATTTCCGCTAGTGGCACAGGTAAAGATGTGGAGAGCGTATTGGCCTTGACATTCAACAAAACCACCTTTGACAACATCCTTTCGGCGGATCATGCCGTCATGATTGCTGAAGTTTCGACCGAAGGTGCCGAAGCAGTCAAAATATATTCGGACATGGGAATCGATTTAAAGCTCAGCTCCCGGTTTAACTATACATACGGCAAGAAATGATTTGGCAAAAACACACACTCATCTTCTGTATCGGACTCCTCCCGCTCCTTGGACACACCCAGAATGATTGGAGTTGGAGTCAGTTTCACTATTTCGGCGACACAAACTACGCGCAAGCCGGTCTTTCAGGCGATGCGCATTATGAAATTCTTTCAAATAAACTCACCAATGCCTTGTTCAACGAGGCTGTATATGACGGTAAAATATCCTCAGAGACTAGTGCGTTCATGGACGACTTAGACCATGACCAATACATTCGGCTTTCTGCTGGAACCAGCGGTTCAATGTGGTTTAGAAGCAATCGGAAAGGCAAATGGCGGTGGCTGTTTGGCGCCGGATATTACGACAAAGTGCTCGGTGCTATGAAAACTGGATTGGCTCAGCTTTACCTGCGCGGAAACGGACCTTATGAGGATCAAACATTATCTCTAGGCCCATCATACTTAACATACCACAGCTATCAATTTGCAGGCGGCGGAATTGAACGAAGCACCAACAGCTCGACCTGGGGAATCACTGTGCAAATGATCAAATCAAGTCGATATGCTCAACTCAATATGGGATACTCCACATTTTACACCGCGCCTTATGGAACGGAGATTAATGCGCCCCTCGCTATGCGATATGACGCTACCAACACAAGCCAACCAAAACTGGGTGCTTGGTACGGAACCGGGTATGGAATCAATGCGTATTTCCAACATCAACCTAGTCCGGACGCTCCACTGATAGGGTTCCAAATAAAGGACCTCGGTCAGATCTTTTACCAAGGAGTAAATCGCTGGAAGATGAACGACACGTTACATTTTACTGGACTCGACGTCGACAATATATTGCAGCTCGATGACAGCTTGATCAACGGTGGCGATCTAGATAGCATCGAAGCCTTGATAGGACTTCAGCGCGTCCATCCATTTACTCGCGCCAATTTACCCGCCAATATTCAGGTAAACTATGTGCATCCAATTGGCGAAAAAGCGAGCGCTCATCTTTGTCTACGCCAGTATATCCGATTTGGTCTTCCAGAACTAAACCTTGGTTTTGCCTATCGCCTTACAAATTGGTTTACGATTGAGCCAACGGCTCGAATCGGGGGGTTTTCTCGATTTGATTTAGGGTTAACCGCGGCAATCAATGTGAAAAACCAGTTTCAGCTGATTGTTAAATCAGAGCAATTTGAGAACCTCATTGTGCCTCAAGAATCCACGAGCCAGTATCTATTTGTTGGTGGACAGCTAAAATTCTAGGCGCAGCTCCTTACATTTAGCCCACCTAACTAATTATGCGCTTTCTACCCTTCTTTTTGATTGTCCTATTTGCCAGTTGTAAGTCTAACAAGCCTGCGCCTGAAGCATCTGATAAAGCAAGTGTGCCCGTCGAGCAAACTGCTGAGTCACCAAAATCTGCCGAAATCCCATCACTTGAAAACAGTGTGTGGACGGAGTATAAAGAGATGGATCTTCCAGATCTTGAGCGGAGAATAAGTCCGGCCTCCTACTCTCTTTGGCAATGTGATTATTCGAAACTGATGGAGTCTCTGAGTGGTTCATCGGCTGAGACACAACTGCCTATCGAGGATCAGCTTCAACTTTTTCAATTAGAAAACTCTGGAACCATGAGTGAAGCGCTGGCCGCAAAATTCCCTGAAATCAAATCATACAAAGGCTATTCGGCAGACAAAACCTACAGCATTCGAATGGACACAAACGAAAAAGGTCTGTTTGCAGAAATAAAAAATGGAAAAGAAATCATGCTTTTAGAGCCTTTTCTGGAAGGCAACAAAACATTCTATGTCCTTTATGAAAAATCATCCTTGCCGAAGGCCTCGCGTGAGGATTTTGAAAAATAATTTATGAAATTACTTACGCTATTCTCTGCCCTATTCTTCTCGCTGACTGTTTCTAGTCAAGTACGCTATTTCACCCCAACCGAGTCTACAGAACCCGAATTCAACCAGTTTACGTTTGATATAGAGCCCTCCTTGATGTCGGCACTTAACACGGCCTCAGCAACTGTGGCGGCAACTATTCAACTTCCATTGCCAAACGGTGTGGCCGTTGATCTACGCCTAGAGTCCGCACCAATTATCGCTCCTGAGCTCGCAGAAAAATATCCCGAGATCAAAAGCTTTCGGGTAACGGGCGACCAAATTCACGGCCGTGTTGGATGGACGTATAAAGGATTTCATGGAATTTTGTTTACCACAAATGGCACCGTATATATTGATCCTGCTTCGAACGCGGCGGGGTATACCAGCTACTACCGCGACGACTATACGGAGCATTATCGCGGTTTGAAGGAGCGCCAGTGTTATACTGAGGGTGAAATTGTTGATGTCGCATCTGAAGTTATGCCCATTAATGGACACGATGCCGGGCGCAGTGGCGACAAACTAAGAACGTATCGTTTGGCATTAGCCTGCACGGGCGAATACGGTCAATTTCATGGGGGCACGGTATCGGGTGTGCTCAGCGCGATGGTAACATCCATTAATAGAGTTAACGGCGTGTATGAACGCGAATTTGCCATCACGTTCGAGCTTATTGGCAACAATGATGATATCATCTATTTAAATTCAGCCACCGATCCGTATACAAACAACAGCGGAAGTACAATGCTGGGCCAAAACATCTCGAATCTGAGCAGCGTTATTGGAAACTCCAATTTTGACATCGGTCATGTTTACAGCACTGGAGGAGGAGGCATCGCGGGACTTGGAGTAGTTTGTGGCCAAGCAAAGGCGAGGGGCGTTACAGGTTCCTCTTCTCCAACAGGTGACCCTTTTGATATCGACTATGTATGTCACGAAATGGGGCATCAATTTGGTGCAAGTCACACCCAAAACAGCAGTACATCATCATGCAACCGTTCGGCGAACAATGCTTTTGAGCCGGGAAGTGCATCCACCATTATGGGTTACGCAGGTGTTTGCAGCCCAAGTCTTCAAAACAATTCGGACGACTATTTTCACGCACATAGTTATGACCAAGTAATTGCATTTGCACACAACGGAAGTGGAAATTCATGCGCTTCGAGCACCAATACTGGAAACAGCGCGCCGCAAGTAACTGTGCCGAACGGCGGGTTTTTCATTCCAATTGAAACTCCTTTTCTACTCGATGGGTCAGCGACCGATCAAGACGGCGACGACCTCACCTATTGTTGGGAAGAAATGGATTTAGGCCCTGCAGGTCATCCTGATAGCCCATCGGGAAATGCTCCAATTTTTCGTTCGTGGGATCCAGTAGATGAGACATATCGCGTCTTTCCGAAAATGTTGAATATCATTCTGGGGAACACCGTTCTTGGAGAAACCTACCCTACCTATGATCGTGATTTGACTTTTCGCTTAACGGTTCGGGATGAAAACAGCGCAGGAGGTGGTGTTGGCATCGATGAGGTTGAATTTGAGGCAAGTGAAGATGCGGGGCCATTCTTGGTAACCTCTGCTCAGACAGGAGAGTCAGTTGAGGCAGTCAATGGATATTTAGTAACCTGGGACGTTGCAGGCACAGATGCATCGCCCGTTAATTGTCAAAATGTAAACATCGACCTCTGCAAGTTTAGCAGCGCCAATCTAACCTTAGATGTAATTGAAAACTTGGCCACGAACACTTCAAATGATGGATCTGAGGCAGTGAGCATTTCACTCTCAAACGTGGGTAACGGCTATTACATTCGTGTTAGCGCCGCAGATAATATTTTCTTCAATATCGGCGGCAAATTCAGTGTGATTGAACCAAGTGAACTCGAGGACGAGGACATCGTATTGAACCTTAACCCAGATTATTTTAATGCGCTTATGGCGCTTACTTGGAACGATGATTTTTCTTCTGAAACAAATTGGTATGTAGAAAAGTCCATCGCTAACAATAGTGCGTACACAGTCATAGATACGTTGGCACCAAACAGCACTTCGTACTTAGATTATAATGTGATCATGTACGGTGAGGAGTATTACTATCGAGTGTATGCTGAGAATTCAGTGAGTACCAGCGACTATAGTAATGAGGTGGTCTACCAAGGGTTAGGTCAGGAAGAATTGGATGTGGAAAGCTTGAAGGTTTATCCAAATCCAACAGATGAGTTGCTACATATCTCTGGGATTCGCTCCACTGTGACATACACGCTTTATTCTATTTTGGGGGCGGCTGTGAAGTCAGGAAGCGTCGCGGAAAATAGCGCTGCTATAAACGTGAAAAACCTAGCCGCAGGTGTTTATTTACTGCAACTAGGTTCTTCTAATTCTGTTGTATTCAAACGCGTCGAAATACTTTAATCAACGCGTCAAGGCGAGCACAGGACGCTGTTGATGTTGTGCCAACTTTCTTGAAATGCTTGGATTTAGCAATCGTTGAAACCAGTTGCTTTTTCGAGGTATGGTCACAATCATATCCATGTCATTTGCATTGGCGAAAAGCGATAACGCAAGTTCGACATCTTCATTCTCTACAACTTCAAATGCGTGCTCTATGTTTTCAAGTTGCACATGCATGTTATAGCCTTGCTCCACGTCGTCCATGCTTATGTCATCATCGTCGGACTCTACGGTCACAACGGTAATTTTCCCATTTGCGGCATCGGCTATTGACTTCAGCATGGTGAGGTGTTCCGCGTCGATGTTTGATTTTAGATCTGCGGCCAACAAGATATTTTTAGGCTTTCTAAAAACATAGTTGGAAGGTATCGCCAGAACCGGAACAAGGGACTCTTGAATGACTCCAGCTGCTACGCTTCCCATGACCACTTCCTTTAGCCCAGAAGCACCCGTAGTTCCCATAACTATGAGGTTTATACCTTTTGTGCGCGCAACTCTAAGAATGGAATTCACCGAACTGCCATATTCAGAAATGGAAGTTATTTCTGGGGTGTCCTCGCCCAGTATGTTTTTAATGTGAATGCACTCTTCCGCCAAACCTTCAAGAGAGCCTTCCTCCATCACATCTCGTAATGAGATCATGGAAGCTCCAGTGCTATGGGGTTCCTCAAAAGTGTTCAATAAGATGTACTGGTTATCTTTTCCAAATAGTTTAACGGCATACACAAAGGCATTTCGTGCAGTATCTGAAAAATCGGTCGGTATTAAAATTGTGCTCATTGTTTATGATCCTATACGTGAAAATGGGCCTAAATCACCTTTATACTCCTTAATCTTGACAGAGAGTACGGGGATTTCAGCATGATTTACAACACTTTCTGTTTGACTTCCATAGAAGAATCGGCTTATACCGGTTCTTCCGTGTGTTTCCATTGCGATGGCATCGGCATTTACAACCCCCGTTGCATAACCAATTCCTGCATGAACAGTGCTTTCATTAATTACGTGCACTGTGCAATTATCAATTCGCCATTCCGCTCTAAAATCTGCGACCAACTTGTTTGTCTGCTCGGTCGATTCAAAGTGGTCCGGCGTGATGACTTTGACTAAATGTACATGTGCATCGAAAAGCTTGATAAAGTTAAAAAGCTTCGCGAAATTTTCCTTCGCTTCTCCGTAAAAATTAGAGGCAAAAATGATATTCTTTAAGTCGAAGTCCTGATGCCTATTCTTAACGGTAAGTACCGGACACTCGGCGATCCGAACCACCTTTTCTGTATTTGAACCGATAAACAACTCGTGGGCGCCTGAATCTCCATGCGAACCCATCACAATTAGATCAATATCATGTTCTGCGGCCTGCTTGGCAATGGTGCTATAAACTCCATCGTATTGGATTACCTCAACAGCGTTTACACCTTTCATAAATGGCCTGGCAAATAGCTCCTTGTATCGCTTTTTCACCAGCTTCATCCAAAAAATGCCTTCCGCTGCATCGGAAAATGACTGAAAGGAATCATTCCGATCGTAAACAGGAATATCCATTATGTGCAACATATATAACCGGGCGCCTGTGCGCTTCGCTAAATTGGCTGCGACTTCTGCGGCGTGCTCAGCACATTCGCTAAAGTCTGTTGGTACTAAGATTTTCTTCATTTGGCTTGAATTAGGCAGCAAATATGAATCAGCAATGACTCAGATAGCCTGATCTGACTCATTTATTTACTTGACTCATCTCAACCCCAGCGCCTCCAACCCCCGATATGAGGCGGATTTTTTGCTTGGATTCTTCTAGAGCCTCAAGCTCGTCGGTATCGATGGAGAGCACAATTGGCAGCAAGTTTCCACCTTTCGTTACCTTAATTGGAACGCTATAAAAGACGCCATCCTCTTCATGATAAATGCTCAATGGCATTGGATTGCTTTCCTGTGTCAGAATGCTTTGAAATACATGAATTACCGCATTTGCAGCGGCGTAAAAGGCGGCATGTTGTGTTTCTTTTATCCTGTGCGCGGCACGTCTCGTTTCGTAAATGCAATCCCTGATTAGATGTTCTTCCAGATATTTAGATACAGGAATGCCCTTGATGAATGTGTTGCTAATCAAGGGAACCATGGTTTCGCCGTGCTCTCCAATGACAAGAGTGTCGATTTCTGAAGGTGGAATCCCACTTACAAGGCTCAATTGATGCGTCAATCGAAGTGTTTCCACTATTGTTCCAATACCGAGAATGTTTTCCGGGTTCAATTTGGATGCCTGCAGAATCTCAAGAGAAATTACATCCACAGGATTTGATACAACAATTAAAATGGGGTCGGCCTTTGCCTTAAAGTTGTGGAAAACATCTTGAACTATTTTTCGATTTTCATCCAAGGCGAAGGATCGATTGGCTCCAATAGGGATGGCCCTCCCAGCGCAAAAAATGATAAAGTCAGCAGATTCAAATGCCTCTTGGCTGTTCCAAATTATTTCGTGCCGTTTGGCCAGCATGCACGCATGCCCAAGGTCTCTAAGGCTGCCCGAAATATTAGGGTCTGGATCTAGAATGTTGATGTTGAAACTTCTATGATGATCTTGAAGCATCACGTTTAGCACACATTTACCGACGTTCCCGAATCCAACGAGGGTTACATTAATGTGTGAGATATCAATCATGAAAGCCGGGTTGATTTGATGCCTATCAAAACAATCATAATCCAATCCCAATTCCTATGATCTAGATCAGTGCGTAGGTTGCTACCCGTCAGATATTGCTTCCCTCAGCTAAACGCTTTAGGCGCACGGGATCCTTCACTTGGATGGATCGACCATCATTTGAAATGATGTCTTCTGATTTGAAATCGCTCAGTGTGCGAATCAATGACTCGGTCGCGATGCCTGTATATCCAGCCAATTCTTCACGAGAAATCGTAACCCCGATATCGTTCTGATCGTTGCCATACTTTTCGAATATATGATTCAAAACAAAAGCTACACGCTCTCTAACATTACCATAGGCCAACTTCAAAAGACGGTCTTCTTGGTCTAAAATATTGCGGGATAGGATCTTAATAAAGTTGTTTGACACCTCTCTGTTGGTATGGATCAACTTTTTAAACTGATCCACTGGAATCGATACGATCTCACAATCCTCGATGGTGCTCGCCTCTTCTTGGAATGTGGTGTTCTCTAGGAGCGCTAAGTATCCCAAAAACTCTCCCGTGCTGCTTATAGAGGTTATAAACTCCTTACCATAATCGCTCACCCGACTCAACTTCACTTTTCCAGATTTGATGTAGTAGAGGGCGTGTGGATATTCCCCTTCTCGATACAACGTTTCTTTCTTCTTATAAAATCGTGTGTTGCGCTCAGAAATAAGGTCTTCCAAGCTAATAGACTCGGCCGCATCATTCAGGAACGACTTAACAGAATCCGCATCATTTACGGCAACAATTTTTCCCATTTGTTCCGACTTTTTCAGTCGCATTTCAATGGTATCCATCAGCTCTGTGTCCTCAAATGGCTTGGTCAAATAGTCGTCAGCACCCAGATTCATCCCCTTTCGGAAATCAGCTTTTTCGGCTTTGGCAGTAAGGAAAATGAACGGAACCCCAGAGGTTTTTGGGTTTTTATTCAGAATATGAAGTACGCCGTAACCATCCAATTCAGGCATCATGATGTCACAAAGAATCAGATCAAAATTGGCATTCAACGCGGCTTCCACGCCCTTTTTTCCATTTTCTGCTGTGTGGACTTCGTAGCCCGCAAGCTCCAATATTTCGGCCGTGTTTTCGCGAACGTTATCGTTGTCTTCAATTATTAAAAGCTTCTTCATAGATTGTTAGCTTGGAATTTCTACGCTAAAGGTAGTGCCTTCATTTGGCATGCTCTCAAAGGAAATGGTGCCATTTAGCATTTGCACATACCTGTGAACAATGTTGAGACCTAGCCCAGTTCCTTCAATATTAAGGGCGTTTTGGGCTCGAAAAAATCGACCAAACATGTTTTCCTGATCGTTTAGAGGAATGCCTATACCCTCATCTCTTATTTCGATTTTTAAGCCTTCGTCTTCTCGTTCAATGTTTACCCAAACACGCTGATGCTGTTTTGAATATTTTATGGCATTGCTCAGCAGATTACTGAGAATTATTCTGAGCATATTTTGATCGGTGCTAAAGGTGCGCTTGCCACTGTAGCTGAAATGGATGATTTGCCCAGTCTGTGCAATTTCTTGATGCTGTTCAACGATTTCGCCCAACAATTCCTGAATATTAAGATTTGACTTATGCAAAGCAACCTTACCCGCTTCCACTTTTTCGATGGATAGAAAATCATTGAGCAGACTAGTTAGGTGACGTACGGAGCTTTTAATTCGATCATAATGCTTAGGTTTTTTATCCTTCGCATCCATTTCATCGTACTTCTCGAGCAAGCTTAGTGAGCTTAATACAGTGCTCAAAGGCGTTCTAAATTCATGAGAAGCCATGCTCACAAATCTCGATTTCAACTCGTTAAGTTGTTTTTCTTTTTCGAGCGCCATCACCACCTTTTGTTCCGCTTTCTTCCGGTCAGTAATGTTCTGTTCCACCATCAAAATTCGGTTTATTTTACCCGTTTGATCGGATAAACCTACTGTGTTCAACAGATAATGCTGATCCTCATGCATAAGCTCAAATGAAGTGTTTTCTCCTTCAAAAACACCCTTCAGACGGCTCTGAATTTCTTCTCTAATTCGCACTGGAATCTGAGTGAGGTAGTTTTTACCCACAAGGCGCTCGCTGGTGATTCCATTCTTGTATAAATCCTGGCCTTCCACAAAAACATAGTTGAAGTCCGTGTCGAAAACGTTTATGGTGCCATTGGGAAAATTTCGGGCAATCATTCTATAGAGCAATTGCGATTCTTCCAACTCGCGGGTTCGCTCTTCTACACGCTTTTCTAAGTTCTTGTTTAATAGTAAGACCTGAGCTTCTTGTTCCTTTCTCGCGGTTACATCCATGATCAAGGCCATGACCATCATTGTGTCTCCTTGCCGGTAATAATTCAGGCTGATTTCAATAGGAACGGATGCGCCGTCTTTCCGCACACCGATCAAGTCGTAACCGTGCCCCATGGGGCGTTTATGTGGAGATTTTGTGTACCCTTCTCTATGCGAAACGTGCTGTTCTCTAAGGTGCTTTGGCAGCAACGAATCGACGTTCATTTTCAACAATTCGTCCACGGAGTATCCAAACATTTCAGCGACTCGACCATTGGCAAGATGAACATCACCTTTAGCGTCGGCAACGATTAACCCCTCGGTTGCTGTTTCAAACAACAGCTCATACAGCTGATCTTTTGAAGATTCGCTAAGCATGCGTTACTTCAACTCATGCATTGCCTCCTTAAAACGCTTGATAATTTCCTCTTCTGCGTGCGTCACAGGTGGAAATGCATGGGCAATATCTTGAATCAAATAGATGAAGTGCTCTTTGGTTTGTTCGTCCAGGTGGTTGCTCCCGAGTTTGATGTATTTCATTCCATCCTCAAACCCTTCGTTGAAGCCCGGCTTGCTATTCTTCAAAACAGAAAAAATGATCTCGGTTACATCAAAATCGCGTGAATACTTTTCGGACCACTCATGGACCAAATCGTGCAATTCTTTTTGTTCCGTTACCTGAATCTCCCCATCTGCCTTTGCGGCGGCAAATGCTACTATTCCTAATCCGTAGTAAAGGTGTTCTTTGGCGTCCATATTGGCGAATTTAAAAGTCTTTGGTTTTCAATGGTGCAATATAACCCTTCGTGTTCTAAACGGTCATACTGAAAATCTGCGTCTCGGGATTGCTGGACAGTAATCTCTCATCGAAGGCCATGCAAATATTTCGCACAAACGGGCGTCCTTTTCTTGTCACAGATAGCTTTCCATCTTCCCACTTAAGCAGGCCATCCTTTTTCAGCTCTTCCAGTTGCCCCGAAGCTTTGATGACTTGATTGACCTCAAATTCATCCATGTCTCCTGAAAAATGACACATAATGTCCAAGATAAGTGTTCGAATTTTTAAGTCTTCGTCGCTTTGTTTGTGACCTCTGAATATCGGGAACTGCCCCGCATTCACTCGGCTTAAATATTCTTCTACCACCTTAACATTCTGTGCAAAGCCCGTCCAGGTATCGCCAATCGCCGAGACTCCCAATCCAACCATCAGCTTGCTTGGTTGCGTTGTGTATCCCATAAAGTTTCGATGCATGTTCTTGCCTTGATAGGCAATTGTTAACTCATCTTCTGGTAGGGCAAAATGATCCATCCCTATTTCAACATAGCCAGCACGCATCAACATTTTTTTTCCCAATCGATACATTTCATGCTTCGACTCAGGGCTTGGCAAGTCCTTTTCCGTGAAAGAGCGCTGCCCTGGCTTGACCCAAGGCACGTGCGCATAACTGTAGTATGCGATGCGATCGGGTCGAAGCAGGTTTATCATATCGATGGTGTTCTCGATGCTGCTAGTCGTTTGATGCGGCAGGCCATAAACCAAATCGTAGTTTGTGGATGTATAACCCAATTCTCGAGCCCAGTCGGTCACCCGTTTTACTTGAGAAAATGACTGAATTCTATTGATTGTTTTCTGTACTAATGGATCAAAGTCTTGGATACCAAAGCTTATGCGCGTAAACCCAAGGTTTGCCAATACTCTTAAGTGCTCATACGAAGTAGTTCGTGGGTTCGCCTCAAAACCCAGAGAAGCACTTTCATGGATGTTTGAGGTAGACGATATTCCGTCGATGAGTCGCTTTAAATTTTCGGGGCTAAAGAAGGTTGGCGTACCTCCTCCAAGGTGAATCTCCTTCACGTTGGGCTTTGAGCCAAACACTTCCGTATACAGGCTCCATTCCTTTAATACCGCATCGATATACGGTGTTTCAACCGCGTGGTTGATTGTAATGCGTGTATTGCACCCGCAAAACGTGCATAGACTTTCGCAGTAAGGAAGGTGAATGTAGATGCTGGTTCCTTCGTCTGAATCGTAGGTCTCAAACGACGACTTTAGTAGCTCTTTCCAATCGGATTCGGTTGGTGGGTTATCCCAAAATGGAACCGTAGGGTAACTGGTATATCTCGGTCCGGGAACGTTGTACTTATCTACTAAATTCATATTAGCAGCAAAACTCATCAAAGTCCGTGGGCCACACCCGAATGCCGCTCAACCAAAGACCTGATACTGATCATGTAAACCGCACCTCTTACCCATGATGAGCTGGTAAATTCTTGTCTCAACTCCTAATCGCACTGCTCAATAGAGCCGCTCTCGGAGACAGCAGGACTGAGGTATGGCACACCTAAATTGCTCCCTCTGAGTATAAGCACTACACCCATAACCAAAACCGTAATGGGAACAAGTCGACGAATTTTACTGCGCCACTGGCTGCTGAGCGATTTCGCAAACGCTGTAATTGAAATAAGCGCTGGCAGTGTTCCAAGCCCAAAAAACAGCATGAAAAGGGCGCCATCCCATGGTGTAAACGTAGCTGAGGCGCCAGCGACAGCGATGTAAACCATAGCACATGGCAGAATTCCATTTCCGATGCCTAACAAAAATCGAAGAGTCGTTTTATTGACAGGTAAGCTATGTGACCATCCCGTAAACTTTATGGCGAACCGGCCAAGTCGTGTTTCAAATTGATGGATATATCGAGTCAATGAAAGCAGTAACACACCGGCAATCATGATGATGCCTATCGCGATGCTGAATGTCTGCTGCGCACCCATCAAGCTAATGGCTGTGCCCAATGCGCCCGCCACGGATCCAAAAAGCATATAGGTCAAGAGCCGACCAGCATGGTGCGCAATTTCCTGTGTCCACTTGGTTTCTCCCTGATTTACTGTCAACAGAATTGGACCACACATTCCGGCGCAATGCGCACTTCCGATAAAACCAAGCGATATGGCGACCCAGAGATAAGTCAAATCACAATGTTTCTTTTGATGAAGTAGTTATCAGCTTTTCCCTTCCACGATAATTGCACTTCGTATCTACCGGCGTGGAGCATTTGTGCTGGAATAGTTAAGCTGCCCGTTTCATCCAAGGTCAATGGAATTCGAAGGTCAAACTCAGCATTGCTGGGTCGAAAAAAGTAGACTTCTCCTTCAGTGAAATCTTCCAATACGATTGATTGGAACTGAATCTGAACTCCGCCCGAAGTCTGCGTCAAGCCTACCTCAGAGTTAAATTTCTCTGCGTTTTTCTCCTCTTCTATTCGATCCTGAAAGACAACTTCTTGGGCGTAGTAATCATCGGCTACGAGGTCTTTGTCGTGTGCGAAGCTGCTAAACACAAAGTATAGAATGTAGACTACAAATAGTACGTATCCGATGGTAATTCCGTGTCCCCAATTAAATTTCATAATCTGTTATGTTGCGGGTCCCATAAAGTTGGTTGAGACCACTTCAATTCTTTTATCCCCTTCGTAAACCCCCACGTTTAACTTAGTCTTCAAGCCATCCAATTCTTCTTTGTCAAAGATGATGAACATAGCTCCTTCAAATACCCCTTGTGGCGCTACCATATCCAAATCACCGATCATCTTTATTTCTCCTTCCATCTCCTCAATTTCAAAATGAACGCGGAAAGAATCATTTGTCTTATTGATGACCTTGTAGTTGTACAAGTTACTATATCGACCATCGACTTGCTTCTGAAACATCACGCCAGGTGTTCTCAGAATGGAGGTTTCGACAGCTGAACGGCTCATTAGAAGCGCAGTTAAAGCTATGATAAGTATGGATAGAACGGCCGTATATCCTTTGACGCGAGTGGTGAATGAAAACGGTACTCGATTGGCAATACTCTCTTCTGTCTTGTAGCCGATCAGTCCTTTTTTCAAATCAACAGCCTCCATCATATGATCGCATGCATCCATACATGCGGTGCAGTTCACACATTCCAGCTGTGTTCCATTTCTGATGTCAATTCCTGTTGGACAAACATCTACACAATGGCCACAATCAATACAATCGCCTTTTCCAAGTTCTTCACGATCTTCCTTTTTTCGAAATTTGGCTCGGCCAGCGCTTCGTTCACCTCTTATATAATCATACGCGACAATGAGTGAATTCCGATCAAGCAAGACTCCCTGAAGCCTACCGTAAGGACAAACCGTGGTGCAGATTTGCTCTCGCATCCATGCGAATACACCGTAAAAAATAGCGGAGAAAACCAACATTGAAATAAATCCTACAAAGTGCGCATCCATGGGCTCAGTAATGATTGCGATTAACTCTTCGCTGCCAATAATGTAGGCTAGAAAGACGTTTCCAATTAGAAAACTGATGGCAAGGAATATTAGATGCTTCAGCGTTTTTTTCCAGATTTTTTCAAAATTCCAGTCTTGCTTCGCCAGCTTTTTTTGTTGCTTAAAATCGCCCTCAATAGCATACTCAACCTTGCGGAATACCATTTCCATGAAAATGGTCTGTGGGCACATCCAACCACAAAAAAGCCTACCAAAAACCACTGTAAATAGGATAACGAATACGATGCCCGTAATCATCGCGAAGACGAAAAGGTGGAAATCCTGTGGCCAAAAAACTTGGCCTAATAAGATGAACTTACGTTCCAAGATATTAAAGAGAACAAGCGGTTCGCCGCCGATGCGCACGAATGGCGCAGAAAACAACAGGGCCAACAAACCAACGCTCACAAGCTGGCGATAGTTGGTGAATTTCCCTTTCGGTTTCTTCGGGTAAACCCATACGCGTTTACCTTCTGAATCGACAGTAGAAAGATTGTCTCTAAACGACTCTTTGTTTGGCTCTGTGGTCATTTTTAGTTTAAAATTACAAGGGAAGAAGGCATTGAATTGTGACTCTGGTCACCTTCAAAAAAACTATTCCATAACGTCTTCTTCAACCACTTCGTCATCCGTCGATTCGGCATCTACAGTGGCATCCTCAGCTGGCGATTCTGCAGGGACTGCCACCTCTTCGTACAAATCACCTTGAGGCTCTTTGCCGTTTTCTGGGTTCGTACCCTTCAGGGAGATAATGAAACTAGACACTTGCTGAATCTTGGTCGGGTTCAACTGTGCTTCCCAGCTCACCATTCCTTTTGATGGAACACCGTACTTAATCGTTTTGTAGACATCGGTTACTGAACCACCGTGAATCCAATAATCATCTGCGAGGTTTGGTCCAACGCCTCCCGGCATACTTGCACCGTTTTCGCCATGACAAGGCCCGCAATACAATTTGAAGATTTTTTGCCCCGCAGCTATATCATCTGCTTCTGTGAGCAGTTCAACATTGCTTTCATCCACAACGCTTTCTACCGTTGCGACGAATGCTGCCTTTGCTTCCTCCGCCTCTTTCATTTCCAGCTTATACTGATCGATCTGGTTTCCTTGCTCAACCTTCCCAAGAATGACCCAATCGGATAATCCAGGTATTGGAGAGACTTGAAAGTGGAATAGGTAAACTACGGCGAAGAAGATACAGGCGTAGAACATATAGAGCCACCAAGGCGGTAAGTTGTTATCAAGCTCTCGAATGCCATCATATTCATGATCCATTTCCACGGACTTTTCGTCCTCCAGTGGAGCAGCATCTGTCAACATCGTGTTGATCTTATCCAGGAACGTTTCAGGCACCTTGCCTTCCTCGTCCTTCATCATCATTTTCAATAAACCATTAAGCTTAGAAGTGAGATAGATGAATGTGACAAATAACATCAGGTTCACGAAAATGAGGGCCATAAAGCCGGTGTCTCCCATTGATACCATTTCATTAAACGGGGTTCCTTGAGCCATAGCTGTGCCACCGCTCAATAAGAAAATTCCAATTAATACGGCTGCTCCTTTGTCCCAGCGCATCTTCCAAACCTCGTGGTTAGAAGCAATGGCTTTGATCACTCCGGCGATTACTAAAATCACGGTGATTTGAAATAAGGCCACAAAAGCCAAGATCAAAAAGAGTGACTCGTCTGAAGCCCCAGTGCTATTAATAAGAACGCTACTGGCCATATTCATTTTAGGTAGTAGTAAGGCGGCGATAAAAATCAAGGCGATCCTTACCATTCTTGTTGGTCGTTTGAATGCGCTCATTGTTATTCGTTTTCAGTTAATGGTAGGTTTTCTAATTCTGTGATATATGTCTTCCGCATCATGGCTACATAGACAAAGAGTCCAATAAAAAATGCGAAGAATATGACAAAGGAGATAAGTGGGTAGATCTCTACTCCAGCAATCGTTTCCAAGTGGTGTTTTATGAATTTCAACATGATTCTTGCTTATTTAGTTGGTGCTTCGTTTTCGATATCTGTTCCTAGTCGCTGCAAATAGGCAATCAACGCAATGATCTCCTTATCTGCACTGGTCTCTGTTCCAGACGCGGCTAGGTCGTTGGTGATTTCCTGAGCTTGTGCCTGAAGATCCGCCAATGCTTGATTTTCATATCCAACTGGGTAAGGGACTCCAAGCGTACGCATCGCGGAAATTTTATCTCCTGTAAGACTTACGTCTAAGTCGTCTTCAATTAGCCATGGATATGGTGGCATGATTGATCCCGGTGACATTGTTGTCGGATCCAGCATGTGATTGAAGTGCCAGCTATTCGGCTTGCGCAACTTTTTACCGCCTTCTCGAGCCAAGTCAGGACCGGTTCGTTTTGAACCCCATTGGAACGGGTGATCATACACAAACTCACCTGCCTTAGAGTATTCTCCATAACGCTCTGTTTCGGCTCTAAATGGTCGGATCATCTGGCTGTGACAGTTGTAGCATCCTTCTCGGATATATAGATCACGTCCTTCAAGCTCGAGCGGAGTATATGGCCGCACACTGCTGATTGTAGGTATGTTTGACTTAACCAACATCGTTGGAACGATCTCTATCAATCCACCAATACTTACGGCTACAATGGCAAGCACCATTAGTATAAGAGGCTTACGCTCCAAGGCTCTGTGCCAGTACTCGCCCTTATGAGGTGTATATGTTGGCTCAAGTGCAGCAGCTTCCGCGTCTTCATTCTTAACAAATGACCCGTGCTTGGCTGTAAGGATTAGATTGTAACAGCCAACTAGAACTCCAACTATGTAAATGGCGCCTCCAAATGCTCTAAGTGCATACATCGGTGCAAGTTGAGTTACGGTTTCAAGGAAGTTAGGATACGCAAGGAAACCTTCAGCTGTGAATTCATCCCACATTAAGCTCTGTGTGAATCCTGCCCAGTACATTGGAATGGCGTAGAAGATAATTCCCAGTGTGCCAATCCAGAAGTGGAAGTTGGCCAACTTTTCGGAAAACAGCTTTGTGCCCCACATTTTTGGTACAATGAAATAGAGCATACCAAATGTTAAGAAGCCGTTCCATCCAAGACCTCCAATGTGCACGTGAGCAATGGTCCAATCTGTAAAGTGACTGATGGCATTCACGTTTTTCAAGGACATCATTGGTCCCTCGAACGTTGACATACCATAACAGGTAACCGCAACAACCATAAACTTGAGAACCGCGTCATCGCGCACTTTATCCCATGCTCCACGAAGCGTGAGAAGTCCATTCAGCATTCCGCCCCAACTTGGTGCGATAAGCATAATAGAAAAAGCCACTCCTAGGCTTTGTGCCCAATCAGGAAGTGCTGTATATAATAAGTGGTGAGGGCCAGCCCAGATATAAATGAAAATGAGGGCCCAAAAGTGAATGATGGAAAGTCGATATGAAAAGACCGGTCTGTTTGCTGCCTTTGGAATGAAGTAGTACATCAATCCGAGGTACGGTGTTGTGAGGAAGAAGGCTACCGCATTGTGCCCATACCACCATTGAACCAAGGCATCTTGCACTCCTGCATACACGCTATAAGACTTTAGAAAGCTTACTGGAAGCTCCATAGAGTTGAAAATATGCAGAATGGCAACGGTAACGAATGTGGCTATGTAGAACCAAATCGCCACATATATGTGTCGTTCTCGTCGTTTCACGATCGTCATAATCATGTTTAATCCAAACACCACCCAAAGCAATGTGATGGCAATGTCAATTGGCCACTCAAGCTCCGCGTACTCTTTACCCGTGGTGTAACCAAACGGTAGGGTGAGCACTGCGGATAGTATAATAATTTGCCAACCCCAGAAGTTAATGTTGCTGAGGGTGTCGTTCCACATTCGTGTTTTGAGGAGTCGCTGCAAGGAATAGTAGACTCCGGCAAAAATTCCGTTTCCTACAAAGGCAAAAATGACGGCGTTTGTGTGCAATGGTCGAATCCGGCCAAACGACAAAAAGTCAACGCCAAGACCAAGGCCTGGCCACACCAGTTCGCATGCAGCCCATAGGCCGACTAACATACCCACCACGCCAAAAATGGCGGTGGCAATTAAGAACTTACGGACGATGCCGTTGTCATAACTAAACTTTTCGAGTTCCATAGAATTAGGTTATTTGGAGTTGGAGTTTTTAGGTTTTGTGTCGTCAAACAGCATCCGCACGGAGGGGCTGTAATCGTCATCGTATTGATTTGACTTAATGGCCCAGATAAAGGCCGCGAGAAAACCCAACGCGATGATTAGGCTTACTACTATATGGATGATCATTACACTCATTTGGCTTGAATTTTACTTCGGGGCAAATGTCTTGTTGGGGGTGTGGGTAGAGAATGACCTGTGCGGGAGGTCTTCCTGATATTTGTCATGATTCAACTCAACAAAGAGAGATTGACATATCACTTCAAGGCGAGTGATTTGCTGAGAATGGAATTAACGCGTCAGTTCATTCTAAACGTTTCACTCTCGCGGGGCCAAGGCCGTAATGTTGCTAGAACAAAGTGACGTTGATAGAACTAATAACGGTTTTGTCAGTTTAATAACTGATATTTCAGTTGTATAACTGTTTTTTCCGTTACATTTGGCAAATGGAAATGCTTACACCAACAGAAGAACGCATTATGCGCGTGCTATGGCAGCTAGAACTGGCCTTTGTGAAAGAAGTAATTGCGAAACTTCCGGAACCTAAACCGCCGTACAACACCGTGTCGTCCGTCATACGATTATTAGAGAAAAAGGGCTTTGTAGACCATAATGCATTTGGAAAAACGCATCAGTATTTTCCCATTGTATCTAAGAAGGCATACTCAAAACGGACATTTAAGGACTTGCTTGGAAACTATTTTGAAGGATCGCATAAGTCTCTTGTGTCATTCATCGTGAACGAGGAAAAGCTCAACGAAACTCAAATTCTTGAGCTGGAGAAGCTCATCAAAAAGCAACGTAAACAAAAGCAAGCCAAAAAATGAACTTCCTTCATATATACCTTGAGTTCGCGATTGAGGCTTCGGCCTCCCTCGCCATATTCACCGCATTTTACATTGCCGTCCTCAAACGACTCACGCATTATCAGTGGAGTAGATTTTTTCTTCTTGGCGCGTTGGTCGTCAGCATCGCAATTGGATCGGTAACAATCGAAGTCATTGAACCATTAACCCCATACCAGCCAATCGCAAGCGGATCCCTAAGCGATTTCTACCCTGCTTTTGAGTCGCGCAGTGAGACCACTGCTGTTGCGTCCAATGTCTCATTAATCTCGTGGTTGGCTACAAATTGGAAATGGCTAGCTCCTGGATTCACGCTGGTTGTCGGTACTGGATTTTTCTTTCTGTTGCTAGCTCGCATCATCCTACTCACAAGAAAGCTTCGAAGCAGCGTACCACATCCTTCATTTGTCGGGGTTCACATCTCGTCCAACTTCAAATCGGCCTTCGCTTTTTTGGGAAAGGTTTATTTACCAGTATCAATGCTTGAACTAACCGAAGAGGAAGTTGCCAAAGTAGTTGAGCACGAGCGCCTGCACATTCGATATGGACACTCTATGGACCTACTCTTGCTGAATCTCCTAAAGCCCATTTTCTGGTATAATCCAGTTTTCTGGTTTATTCTAAACGAATTGCGCGCAATCCATGAGTATCAAGTAGACCGAGATGTTCAAAGGGCCGATGATCGATTTGCCTACCCTGAGCTATTACTTAAACTCAGCTCATCCCAACCTCAATCGACCCTTGAAATTCACTTTGCCCAGCGACTTATCAAGCGCAGAATTGGCCGGTTATTTCAGTCTCAAACACATGCCGCAAAAAAGGCGCTATTCATGTTGGCATTGCCAATTGTCCCAATCCTATTCTATGCCTTTTCAATTGAATCGGTTGTTCAAAGTGCGCCAACAGCATCGGTTGCACACGAAATAAGGCCATTGATTATTCCTCTTCCAATTGATGCCATCACCAGGGTATCTGCATTTGGGCTTCGAACGCATCCAATGAACAATTCGCGCACAATGCACACCGGCATTGACTTCGTTGCAGCCGAAAACACGCCCATTTTTGCAGCCGCAAATGGGGTCGTATTAAGCGTTGAAACAAGTAATAAAGGCTATGGAAACAAAGTCGAAATCGAACATGACAACGGCCTGTCGACAACGTATGCACACCTCAAGTCTTTTTCGGTGACGCCCGGTGAAACTGTGTCGAAAGGCCAACAAATTGCTCTTTGCGGAACAACGGGATTAAGCACGGGGCCGCATCTTCATTTCGAGGTAATATCCGACACGACCTTTGTAGATCCTGAAGGCTACCTGTCCATGGCCCCATTGGTGAAGCGCTTGAATGACTTAAATATTGAAACTGAAGAACTGGTCGTAATCATTGATGCCGGACACGGTGGTAAGGACGCTGGGTCGACTGAAGGAGTGATTGAAGAAAAAGCAATTACCATGTCTTATGCTAATGCCTTAAAGGAGGCGTTGGCGGATCACAATGTCAAAGTGATAACGACTAGATCCGGGGATGAGTCACTTGACTTAAAGGAGCGAACGGAGAAATCAAAAAATCACAAAGAGGCTTTGTTTATATCGATACATGTTAACCAAGCCAAAAGCGATGGTGCAAAGGGATTCGAAATATTCATTCCAGAATCGAACCACGCGGAGTTCCTTAAGAGTCAGAAATTTGCCCGATCTATCGAATATCAAATGCAAGACGGAGAGATGGCATCACGTGGAATCAAATCCGCAAACTATTGGATACTGACCCATACCGAATGTCCGGTTGTTTTGGTTGAACTCGGATTTATGTCCTCGGAAATTGATAGAGCTCTACTAACATCAGAAGAATACAAGGAAACATGGGCGCGCAAGATGGCCTCGAGCATCGACGTATACGCACGATAAGAATGAAATAAATGAAGGTCGGTCTCGTTAGGCTAGGCAAACCCCATTTATTATGCAACTCCAATCGACCATTGGACATCTATTTTTCATAGGCATTACACTAACTGCCTGTTCCACAAAAGACTGTGAACCCTCGGTAAATCAAGTTTTGGAAAATGGAACATGCGTATGTCGTGATGGTTTCAGTGGACCACAATGCTCTCTCGAGGATATTTGCATTACGAGCCCAGCTAACCCTTGCGAGCACGGAGTTTGTAATGATAATAAATGTGGTTGCGAACCATTTTGGTCTGGTGAATACTGTAATATTCCGAGTATAAAGATATACGAAGGGGTTTATAAGATCAGCGTAGCAGGTGATAATCAGAACCGTTTTTTCATAGAGGATGTTTATTTGGGAATGCACAATCTCAAATCTGGCGATCCAGTTTCTCAGCTTCAAGGAAATCCCAAGGGAATTGACATTAAACTTTCCCCTGATCGTCTGCCCTTCTATGAAAGTTATGGTCGAATTATTTTCGATGAGACCCCAATCCCGCAAATTCTAAACATAATGTATTGGTTCGACACTCATGAGAAACGAAGTATCAGCGCAGAGGAATTGGTCTTTTTCGAAAGGGGCAAAATGCAATTTAGCGGCCATGGCTCTATAATCAGCTATGGTAACTACCCATCCGGACACGGAGATGTACTCAGAATTGAAAATTTAACGATAACGTTAGAGCGTATTTCGGATTAAATAAATTCTGATAATTTGTTCTCGTTACTTTCGAAGCCCATTCCATTCCAATGCCCAAGATCACATTTACTCTTTCCCCTGGATCAGACTTCATTCCTTTAAACAAGCTATTAAAAATCTTAAACCTTGTCGGCTCAGGAGGTGAAGCACACATCATGATTGAAACGAAACAAGTGCAAGTAAACGGTGCCATCGAACTCCAAAAGCGCAAGAAAATGCGCGCTGGAGATACGGCCACCTTCAACGGAACAGAAATAGTGGTGGAGGCATGATTAGTACAAACCGAGCAGATATACAAGTTGGCGCAGAGGTCGACATCGTATTGAAAAAAGATCAGCGATCAGGCACACTGACATCAGGAGTGGTCAAAGACATCTTAACCAAATCGCCATCGCACCCACACGGCATTAAAGTGCGACTCGAAGACGGCCAAGTTGGGCGCGTCAAGCACATCAACGAATCGTAGAATTCCTACCTTTCTCGCATGTCGGATAAACCAAAATTTAAGCGCGCCTCGGAAGTCATAATTTCTGAGCTCATGCTCCCGAGTCACTCCAACTTTAGCGGTAAAATTCATGGCGGATATATTCTAAGCATGATGGATTCGGTGGCTTTTGCATGCGCATCTAAGTACTCTGGATTCTATTGCGTGACGGCCTCTGTAAATACCGTCGATTTTTTAGCGCCTATCGAGGTGGGCGAACTCGTTTCAATGAAAGCTATGGTGAACTATGTAGGAAAAAGCTCCATGGTTATTGGCATTCGAGTAGAATCCGAGAACATCCAATCTGGTGCAACCAAACACTGCAATTCGAGCTATTTCACCATGGTCGCCAAGGATGATGATGGTAATACCACAGATGTGCCAGGACTCATTCTCGAATCAAAGGAAGACGTTCGTCGCTTTTTGCGCAGCATAGAACGATTCAAGAAGAAAAAGGAACGCTCGTCGAAATATGGGGCAGATTTCAAATTAGAAGCACATATATCTGAACTGGAGGGAACGAATACTCGATTGCTACTGTCATGACGCGATTTGACACCAGTGAGCACATTGTTCTCGAAAACGATCGGGTAATTCTTAGGCCCCTCGAAGAGGCCGATATCATGCACCTCTTGCCCTTTGCAGAGAACGAGCCAGAGCTTTGGCACTATTCGCTTCAAGCAGCCGGAAGCCCAGAAAAAATGAAGCATTACCTCCAAACCGCGTTGGAGAAGAAAGCCTCGGGCGACTCATATCCGTTTATTGTCTTTGACAAACGCAATGGCAAGTATGGAGGGTGCACTCGATTCTATGATATCCAAGAAACACATGACACTGTTCAGGTCGGATATACTTGGTATGGCAAAGCCTTTCAAAGAACTGGTTTGAATGGAAACTGCAAATTCCTCATGCTCGAATATGCCTTTGACACACTGGGCATGCAGCGCGTAGAGTTTAGGGCAGATGCTTTAAATCAGCGAAGTATTTCGGCAATGATTGGTATCGGCTGCACCCAAGAGGGCATACTCAGACAAAACGTGAGCACCGACATCGGACAAAGACGCGATAGTATCGTGCTTAGCATTCTACAAGATGACTGGGTTGGCTCCATCAAGGCTCAGCTGTCGAAACGTCTTTGAATTCACTAACTTTCCATTTTAAACCACTATCATGAGAATCCTTAAGTCCATCTTCCTTTCTGCTTTCACATTACTATCTGTGCAATCGTATAGCCAATCTGAGGTTATTATGTATACCACCATGGGGCAAATTCACCTTGAAATGTCCGATAGTCTAACTCCAATTACCTCTGGTAATTTTTTAGCCTTGGCTGATTCGGGGTATTACGATGGCGTTATTTTTCATCGAGTGATAAACAACTTCATGATACAAGGTGGCGACCCTACAGGAACTGGTTCTGGCGGTCCTGGATATACAATTCCAGATGAGTTCGACTCAACCGGCACATTGAGCAATGTTCAAAAGACAATATCAATGGCCAATTCGGGGCCTAATACTGGCGGCAGTCAGTTCTTTATCAACCTCGTCAGCAATACCTACTTAGACTATGACAACTTTCCATTCACTTCGGCACATCCAGTTTTTGGAATGGTCGTGGACAGTTTTGAAAACGTACAGGCCATTGGAGCCGTTGCGGTTAATTCATCAAATCGGCCACTTGTTGATGTGGTAATGGATAGCGTTCGGGTCATTTCTTGGGACACCGTTCAAGTTGACACGACTGGCACAGACACAACCAACAACGACACAAATGCATTGGGCTTTTCTTCTCCGGTTTCGCAGACCTTAAAGACTTCCCTTTTCCCTAATCCGGTTGGCCTTTCGTCCGTTTTGGTGATTGAATCAACCAAGGAACAGTCTGTAACGCGAACGATATACGATCAGTCAGGTCGCAGGGTGCACTCAGACAACATTGTTGTAAAACGAGGCATGAATCGGTTCACCGATGTAGATGACTATATCTCTCGCCTTGAGTCTGGAATCTATTTTCTTGAGCTCACAGGTCCCACTGAATCAACACGCAAAAAATTCGTTGTTGCCGGACGTCTGTAACGGGCTATGAATTTAAACCAGGTTACTGTCCCGTCACTGGATGTTCCAAACGCCATTGACTTTTACTCAGCATTGGGACTTAAGTTGATTGTACATACCCACGATGCCTACGCTCGATTTGAATGCTCGACCGGCGACGCCACCTTCTCTATTCACCAAGTGGAAACACTTCCGATAGGAACGGGAACGATTGTCTACTTCGAGGTTGATGACATCGACGCTACATACCAAGAACTACGCGACACCGGAATAATCTTTACGCTCAAACCAACCTTGCAACCTTGGCTCTGGAAAGAAGCACACCTGGTCGACCCTGATGGGAACAAGATTTTACTCTATCACGCGGGAGTAAATCGATTGTCTCCTCCTTGGCGCCTTAACCGCTAATAGATTGATTTCACCTACGTATCGCGCCGTTCAACGATTAGGTGCCAATTCGTTATGCGTGAACAACAAACCTCTCTATCATTGCCCTTATAAACTAAATCATAACTAACTATGTTAAAGGAATTCAAGACTTTCATCAGCAAGGGCAACGTCATGGAAATGGCTGTTGGTCTTATCATGGCTACCTATTTTGGAGCTATAATCAAATCACTTGTTGCCGACATCATTATGCCTCCTATTGGGATGCTTATGGGTGGCGTTGACTTTGCAGATCTGCAAATGGTACTTCAAGAAGGTATCGCTGAATCCTCTGAAGGGGCAGGTGATGCAGTTGCACAAGTAGCAATTAGCTACGGAGTATTCATCAATACCATCATCACTTTCGTGATTGTTGCCTTCGCCATATTTATGGTCGTAAAGGGATAAAATGAAGGCGAACATGGAGAAGAAGAAGGCAGAAGAAGCTCCAGCAGCTCCACCAGCACCAACCAAGGAAGAAGTATTACTTGGTGAGATACGAGACTTGCTTAAGAAGTAATTCGAAACAATTAATTGTAAAAGAGCCCCTTCATTGGGGCTTTTTTTTGCTCTATACTCAACTTCACTCTCCCAAATCAGGAGCAGTAATTGTGGTGATAAACGTTACAAAAGCAACCACAGTAATGGAACTTAGGGGCATCAGGATTGCCGCCACTATTGGGGTTAGGTCTCCTTGCACAGCGAAGAAAAGACCGATGACATTGTAAATCAGAGATATAATGATGCTTGCTCTAACGACCTGAATGCTTCGTTTTGCATATCGTAGAATTCGGCCAAAGTTTTGGAGCTGACTTGCTTGTAGGATGACGTCACAAGCAGGTGAAAAACTATAAACATTATCCGCGACCGCGATCCCTGTAGAGGCCACTTTCAACGCTCCGGCATCATTTAATCCATCTCCAAACATAATGGTGCGCTTACCGCCGTTTTCGAGGGCTTGTATAAATTCAAGCTTTGATTGTGGAGATTGATTAAAGTGCAACTGCGCCTTATTTCCAAACAGTTTACGCATTCGGGCTTCATCCCGATTATTGTCACCGCTCAGCAAATACAACTCCGAGTTTTCGATCGACCCTACCATCTCTTTTACTCCTTTCCGCAGTCCTTTTTCTATCACATACGTGCCGTTGTATTCGCCATTGATGCAAACATGGACTTGCGATCCTTGCTGTTCAAGATCATTCGTGCCGCAGAATTCCGCAGAGCCAAGTTTCACATTGAGCAAGCCAACAGTCGCTTCTATGCCTAGCCCTGGTTTCTCCTTAAGCCCTTCAACCTTGATCATTTCAGTTTTTAACCAATTGGCAATGGAAACGCTCAAAGGATGTGTTGATGCCGACGCAATGGAAAAGACGATTTGCTCCTCTTTTGTGTTCAACTCAGGTCCGAAATAGCGAAGCTTTGAAGCATTGTTATCTGTGAGGGTTCCTGTTTTATCAAATACAAATGCCTCTGTTTTCGCCATTGTCTCCAGCGTTTCAGCATTCCTTATAAAAAACCCGCGCCTACCAAGCAGACGAGACACGTTCCCACTTGCAAAAGGCATTGCCAATGCCAGTGCACATGGACAAGCGATGATTAAAACGGCTGTAAAGCTGTTCATCGCTTGTGAAGGATCAATTAACAACCAGCCTATTAGGGTAAGCAGGGCAATTGAAATAATGCCGACACTGAACCACTGACTTGTTCTATTTATCAGGTCTGAATCCGTACTGGCCTTTTGTTCGGTGCTCCCACCTTGATTCCACAACTGCGTCAGATAACTTTGCGACACCTCTTTCACCACATCAACTTCAATGATGCCGCCTAGCTGCCTGCCCCCAGCGAATAATCGTTCACCAACCCCCTTACGAATGCTGTCAGACTCACCGCTCACGAAGCTATAATCAACGATAGCCTCTCCGCTTGAAAGCATACAATCAGCGGGGATAATCTGGTTATTAAGAATTCTTAATCGGTCGCCAGTTTTTATCTTCTCAATGAGCACGACACTTTCTTCACCTGCCTCTACTTTGGCAACGGCCATAGGGAAATATGATTTGAAATCACGATCAAATGCAATGGCCGAGTAAGTTCTACTTTGAAACCACTTACCAACCAACAGAAAGAAGATTAGGCCAGCGAATGAATCAAAATACCCAGTGCCTGTCCCGCTTATGATTTCATAGGCACTTCGCCCAAACAGCGTAATTATCCCAAGCGATATTGGAACATCAATTGTCAAGTACCTCAACTTTAAACTCTTCCATGCGCTAACCAAATAATCACGATCGCAGTATACCAACACCGGAATGGCCAGCATCAGGTTTATCCAGCCAAACAATTCGGAAAACCCTCTTAGACTTTCCTCATTAATGCTCAAATACTCAGGAAAGCTAAAAAGCATAATGTTGCCGAAAACAAATCCAGCAAGCCCCAATTTCACCAGCAGCTCTTTGTCGTTCTTCTGTTGTGCCGTATTCCCCTTTTTGCGTTGCAAATCTGGCGGATAACCGAGGTCTTCAAGTAGTTCGACAAGCTGTTTTAGAGATAGTTGTTCGGCATCGAAATGAACTGTCAGCTCTTTCCTTAAATAATTAATTTCAGAGCGATAAACCCCATCGTGCAATCGGTTCAACTTTTCAAGCAGCCAAATACATGCGGCACAATGGACGGATGGCAAATAAAACGTAACTCTATTACGATTTCCCTCGGCAAAGTCGAGAATCTCGGCACGAACCTCTTCAATATCCAACGCCGTATGATCCGTTTCTCGCGGCTTTTGGGTTCGTCCGGGGTTCTTTTCAATGGAATAGTAACTCCCTAAACCCGTGTCCTCTAAAAGAGTGTAAACGGTTCTACAGCCTACACAACAGAAGTCATGATCGTGGTGATGAATCACCTCATCTTGGCAATCCTCACCGCAATGAAAGCAGGTCGTAATTTGTTTGGATTCACTCATAAAAAAAGCGAAACACAAAGGTGTTCCGCTTTAGTAATTTGTATAATGATGTCTGTCACCTTATGCCTTGAATCAGATCAGTGTTGAATCGTAATCTTCTTCAATTGTGAGCCTGAGTTTGTGGTGATGCGAAGCATATAAAGACCGCTGTTCAGATCTGTCGTATTCAACTCCACCTTAGTTCCATCCAACGGTTGATTCGATACAACATTGCCAAGCAAGTCCATAATTTGAAGCGATTGTAGCGTTATGTTGCTTTCGATCACAACCTCATTATTGGCTGGATTTGGAAAAACATGCACGCGTGTGGTTTCTAAATCGTTTATCCCATTTGTCTCAATTAAGAACAAGCGACTCGTATCACATCCGTTCTCATCCGTAACAACTACAGTATATTCCCCTTCCTCAAGTCCACTAACATCTTGCGAAGAAGCCGTATACCCATTCGGTCCTGACCAATCATATGTGTAAGTACCTGAGCCTCCGCTCGCAGTTATGTCAATGGCGCCATCGTTTCCTGATATCACACCCTGAATAGATCCTGTTATCGAAAGCGGCATTGGGTCGGTAAGAATCACCTCAATTTCGTAGCTATCAGTGTCGTTGTCGTTTACCGTTACCATATATGTTCCAGCACACAATCCAGAGGCAGATGCCGTAGTTTGATTATTTGCTGATGCAGGCCATGCGTATGTATAGGGTGGATCCGCTCCAAGTCCCTCTACGGTGGCAGCGCCATTACAATCTCCCATACAAGCCGGGTTAATTTTTGTCGCAACATATCCCAAAAGATTGTCGATTTGAAACTCAGCAGTAACAATGTCTCCGCCTTCATCATCAGCGTAAACTGTTAACACAGGCCATTTCTCACCATTCGCGAACCATCGATAAATATGCGACGTAGAGTCGATATCCTGGATGAAGTTCATTGGACCTCCGAACACTGGAAGGTTGGCCCAGACCGAGTCAATAGTTTGCTCTAAATAGTACTGGCGAATAGTCGAACTATAATCGCCTCCTGATGTTTCAAGTGGGCCGTATGCATCCACCTCTGATGTTACTAGGTAACGTCTCTTGATGCGCGCTTGTGAACAATAGGTGCCGGCATTGATGTCATCGCAATCAACAATAGTGTCAATTTCTGCCTGATCAACAAAGTCCTCTCCGAATGTTGATGAGAACTCGATTTGTGTTACATCGTTGGCAATATTTAATGCCAAGGCTAATGGAACTCCAGTTAATCCGGAAACATCCCCTGACAGACCATCAAGAGAGAATTCGGTTGAGTTTTTCTTAAAGAAGAGCGTATCTGATTGTCGTTCAATCGCGATATCAGCGTTTGGAAAAGATGAGCCGCTAGCGGTGTTGCTAGGGTCTTTAAAAACCAATGTATTGTAGTCGTCAACTTGAAAAGTGAAATCCCATGTTTGGCTTCCAGTTCCGCCCACATTCATTGTGCTTGAGGGCGACTCATTTCCAACAATCATACTATCGCCTGCCTGACCTATGTCGGCCGAAGTGATAGTTATTTGCGACCATGATACTGAAGCCGTCGTTATTAGTGCTACCGCGAGTAAAATTTGCTTCATAGTTTGATAATTAATACGAATGTATTTTATAAAGGACGAAGAAGTATGGCCTATGGTTTATTCTAAATAACAATCAATCGTGAACATTAAGCTGAATGTGTCTGAACACTCGGCAAAACGTACCTTTGCTTCCATGGAAACAGTGCGTCAACAGAAAGTCTCTCGGCTTCTTCAAAAAGAGATTGGAATATTATTTCAACAAAGTCTTAGTCATCTGACGAGTGGCAACATTATCTCCGTTACGGTCGTACGGATTGCCTCAGACCTAGGGTTCGCAAAAATTTACATTAGTGTTTTCCCCGAAAAGAACCCGGTTCAATACGTAGAAGCGCTGAATGAACAAATAGGCGAAATAACCCGAGCGCTTTACCCTAAGATCCGAAACCAATTTCGCAAAATGCCGGAAATTCGATTCTATCATGACGACTCTCTGGACTATGCCGATCGCATCAACAAAATTCTACCCGATTAAGACGTGAACGTCTCGATGGCAATCGCGCGGAGATATTTATTCTCCAAGGGCAATCGAAATGTGATCAACATTATCTCGGGCATTGCCGTCAGTGGTGTTGCCATAGGCAGTCTTGCTATGATCATCGTTCTCAGTGCGTTTAACGGCCTCGAATCACTTGTTTCCACCCTGTACACATCTGTTGACCCTGATCTTCGCGTCGAACCAACAAAAGGGAAAGTATTTGGACTTGATTCCGCCAATTATGCATCGCTGGCCACCTGGCCAGAAATTCACGCATCGGCACCGGTCCTGGAAGAAACGGTCTTCTTACAATACGAGAGTCAACAAAACATTGTAACCCTCCGTGGAATTCCTGAGAGCTACTTGAGTAACCTACACTTGGATAAACATCTTGTGGAGGGAGAGCTGGCTTTGACCTACCGAGACCAGAGTGCGGCGCTGGTCGGGTTTGGAATAGCCGACAATTTGAGCCTTTTCGTACGAGATGGCATCGAGACAATCCGCGTATTCGCGGCAAAACGGGACGGGATGAAATCCATGAATCCCGAAAATAAATTTAAGTCCACACGGATTTTACCTGTTGGGATAGTCGCCCTTAACCCAGAATTTGATTACACATATTTCTACACAACACTTGATTTTGCTGAGGAATTGCTAGACTATGATGGGCAGGCAAGCTATGTCGACATAACACTCGCAGAAGGAGCGAATCTTAACGATGCAAAGAAAAAACTGCAGGCACACTTTGGCGATGGTTTTAGTGTGAAAACTCGAATTGAGTTGAACGATTTGATCTATAAGACCAATGCCACCGAAAAATGGGTGACGTTTTTCATCCTCAGCTTCATTCTTGTTGTAGCAACGTTCAATCTTGTCGGAAGCTTATCTATGCTCATTATTGAAAAGCGCAAAGACATCTCTCTTCTCCGTTCGATTGGCTTTTCAATTGAACATGTACGTCGACTATTCCTGTTTGAAGGAATTATGATTACCACTTTGGGCACCACAATTGGCCTCGGTTTAGGAGTGACAATAATTTTGCTGCAACAGTATGTGGGATTCTTTCCGTTGCAGGGCGGAATTGTAGAGTTCTACCCTGTTGAGCTCGAAATTCCTGATGTACTTGCCGTTATTGGAGTGACGTTTGGAATAGGCCTATTGGCTAGCTTTTTACCCGTAACAGCTCTTTTGCGGGCCAAACGACTTCAGGTTGTTTCAGTTTCTTGATACAATTTTATCTGATCAAGAATATCTACCAGCTCGTCTATGCTATCGTTTGTCACCAGTTTCATTCTGGTTTCCTTGAAATGTGGGATTCCCTTGAAGTAGTTTGCATAGTGCCTTCTCATTTCCATGATTCCTACACGCTCACCCTTCCAGTCAACGGATCTTAACAAGTGTTCTTTGGCGGCTTGTTTTCGCTCTTGAATTGTCGGTTGCGGAAGGTGTTCCCCTGTTTTTAAGAAGTGCTTTATTTGATTAAATATCCATGGATTTCCAATCGCGGCTCTACCAATCATCAATCCATCTGTGCCAAATCGATCACGCATTTCCATTGCCTTCTCTGGAGAGTCAACATCTCCATTTCCAAAAACAGGAATATGCATTCGCGGGTTATTCTTCACCTCGCTGATTAATGTCCAATCCGCCTCTCCCTTATACATCTGAACACGCGTGCGCCCGTGAATAGAAATTGCCTTAACTCCGACATCCTGCAGCCGCTCGGCCACATCCACGATGTATTTTGTGCTTTCATCCCATCCAAGTCGTGTCTTTACCGTGACAGGCAGAGACGTGCTTTCAACGATGGCCTTCGTAAGCCGAATCATTTTTGGAATATCGCGGAGAATGCCAGCCCCAGCTTCTTTGCTTACTACCTTTTTTACGGGACAACCATAGTTTATGTCCAATAAATCCGGATTGCTTCTCTCCACAATCTCGGCTGACAATCGCATGGAGCTCTCTTCTCCTCCAAATATTTGGATTCCGATCGGACGTTCTTCTTCGTATATGTCCAGCTTTTGCACGCTCTTCTGCGCGTCTCTGATCAAACCTTCCGAACTGATGAACTCTGTATACATGAGGTCGGCCCCATGCTTTTTACAAAGAATTCGAAACGGCGGATCACTTACGTCCTCCATTGGAGCTAGCAATAAGGGAAATTCTCCAAGCTCTATGTTATCAATCTTGACCATTTTTGCGGAGTGCAAAACTACTATCAATTCCCGATGAGATGAGAGAAGACTTTAGACGGGCGCATCCTGTCATTCAACTTATCATCTTAATCCTTCTTGGGTTTGGTGCCATGTTCGTTTTGGCCGTTATCGCCTTCATTCCATTTTACTTAAATGGGTTTGACCTTGAAACCTTGTCCTCGGCCAAGAACCTCGGCCCAGAAAACACAGTAGAAATTTTGATGTTTAAGGTCATGCAAATGGCACAGGCCATTGGGTTGTTTATTGCACCGTACGTTGCCTATCGTTATTTAGTACACGATGACACTTACTCGCCTTTTCGACTTAAACACGTAGGAAGTGTTGCGGCACTTGTGTTTGCGGCAGCCATGTTTACAGCTTTTCCGTTGATTAACTTTCTGGCCGGGTGGAACGCTTCCTTAGCTTTCCCAATTGACTCCGTAAATGAGTGGATCCAACATACCGAAAAAGATGCAGAAGGCCTTATCCGTCTGTTCTTAGAAACAGATTCTATTCTTGGGCTTTGCTTTAATCTTTTCATCATTGCCCTAATTCCTGCAGTGGGAGAGGAGATGTTGTTTAGAGGCACATTTCAACCGTTCATGCTTAAGACATTTAAGCGCAATTATCATCTCGCAATTTGGGTGACCGCCTTTTGGTTTTCCTTTCTTCACCTTCAATTTTTAGGGTTTTTTCCAAGACTCCTACTCGGGGCGGTACTAGGCTATGCCGCACATTGGTCAGGATCACTGGTGTTGCCTATGATCGGACACTTCATGAACAATGCGCTTGCGGTACTTGTCGCATACTTTATTGGCTTGGATGCTCTGGACAGCGATGTTGAAACTCTTGGCGCAGATCAAGGTCAGTGGAGTCTCGCAATCATGAGCACCATCTTATTATCAATGGGAATGTGGTTAATCTATCGACGATCCAGTTTCAATAAAGCGGCAAACACACCGATTGAAACATAAAAAAAGCCCTCCATTTCTGGAAGGCTTCGCTCTAAAATTATTGGGCTCTTAGAATTCGTTTTTGTTCATTTTCTCACGTGTAGAATAACTGATCTTCAGCGCGGAGACCTTTCGTAATTCTTGCTTAACGTCTGTGACAATACCCATCTTGGTGTCTTCGTCAACCTTGAGTGAAACGGTTATCGCTCCGTGTACAGCCTCAGATCGCTCTGCTCGTTTTTGAATCACATAATCCTGAATATCATCAACGCTCGCAAAATCATCATCAAGCTGAATCTTCGGCACTGTGCCATATAGTGCGGTATTGGTTGGCTCACCGATATAGATATAGTCTACCAATGCCCGATCTTTCAATTTCTCAATCTCCGTAGCCTGCGGTTGACTCAGTTTGATTTTCAAATCAACCTCACGCATCACCGTTGTTACCATAAAGAAAAACAAGAGCATGAATACGATATCTGGCAGAGATGCCGTGGATACCGCAGGTGTATTCTTCTTTCCGTCTTTTTTAAACTTTGACATTTTAGCTTCCAGATTCGTTTGGTTCCGCTTCCGATATACGCTGCGGATATACTTTTCTAATCGCCTTAACCTTTGGCTTATTCACTTCAGAAATCGCTGGATCGTCGCTCTTGGCCATTTCTTCCAAAAGAGAATACTTCATTCCAAATTTTTCGAGGGCCAACTCATCACGCAGTTCATTGTAAGCTGCTTCCAGTTCATTTTGAACCTGGATGTATAGATTGTACGAAGTTCCATTGTCGTTTTGTAGCGAGATTACCTGCTTAGACACCATCATTGTGCCTAACAGATCTATGTCTACTTCTTTAAACTCAGGAAGATCATCCTTTCTCTGCGGATTCGCGATAAACTCTCGAGCCGCTTCTCGCAACTCACTAATCTGCATTAATTCACCTTCTACCAACAACTGATCATTCGCATTTGCCAATACCACAAACACATTTCTGTCCTTAATTGGTGGCGGTGGCTCTTGGTTTTCGAGTAGTGGCGGAGGTAGTTTTCTAGACAAACCCCAGCTACTATCCATTGTGGTAGTGACTAAAAAGAAGACCAACAAAAGGAAAGCGATGTCAGCCATCGACCCTGCATTGATCTCTTGTAATTCTCTTTTGCCTCTAGCCATTCTAATTATTATTTAAGCATTCTCGAGACACTCGCATAGATTATCGAGAGTACTGCAAGAATTAAAAGAATATAAAATGTGATTAATCCTGCTCCAACCATTTGCGATGTGGAAGCCGTGATATCGCCATACGATTCTAACACCTCGTCAGAAGAGATAAGGTAGCTAACGAAGAAGACAACAATCATTGCCCCAATTCCTATGCCAGTACCCATCATTTTTTTCGGATCTGAAACCGCAGTCATTACCGTTCCAGCAAGCGCTGCGATAATTGAAATCCCTAAAAGAATGTATGACATCCCAATGAAAGATCCTTCGATGCCGCAGTTCATGCACGAACCATCCTCGGCAACTTCAATGCCCATAGTCAAGACCATCAGAATCAATCCGATGCCCATGAATGCGAACATTCCTATTTGATTTACTTTTTGAAACATGCTGTGCTTATTTAGTCATGTTGTGCTTGATCATAATATCAATAAGTGAAATAGAAGCGTCTTCCATTTCATTTACGATGCTATCAACCTTCGCTACGATGTAGTTATAGAATACTTGAAGTACCATGGCAACTAAAAGACCTGATACTGTCGTGATCAAGGCAACACCAATACCGCTCGCAACAATTCCAGGGGAGATGTTGTTGGCCGCTGCAATTGCGTCAAATGCGCCGATCATACCGATAACTGTTCCAAAGAAACCAAGCATCGGTGCAAGAGCGATAAACAAAGAAATCCAAGACAATCCTTTTTCCAAAAGCCCCATCTGAACGCTTCCGTAGGATACAACTGACTTTTCAACCATTTCAATTCCGTGATCCGCTCGATCCAACCCCTGATAGAAGATACTAGCAACTGGGCCTCGAGTGTTTCGACAAACTTCCTTTGCCGCCTCAACTCCACCGCTTTGTAATGCGCTATTTACTTCATCAAGCAACTTAGACGTATTTGTCGAGGCCATATTGAGGTAAAGGATTCGCTCAATGCTAAGTGCAAGTCCGAGAATCAAACAAATAAGAACGATGGACATAAAAAATGGACCGCCATCAATAAACTTCTTTTTTATTGCCTGGTGAAGGCTTTGCTCTTCAGCAACATCCTCATCTCCATCTGTGCTCGCTTCCATTGCGGCGGCCTCCTTCGCTTTTGCAGCGGCATCAGCTTCTGCTTTTTCAGCGGCGGCAGCCTCTTCAGCCATTTTTACCGAATCCGATACGGTTTCAGTTGGCTCCCCGTCAGCCGGAGTGGCATCTGTTTGAGCATAAGTAACTCCAAAGCCCATGCAGATTATTGCTAAGGTCATTGTTAAGGATAAAAGTGTACGTCTCATAGTCACGATTTTGTAATTGCTTTTTTGCTTTTTGATAATTCGATTTCAAATTCGATTGCCAAACATATGAATGTGCAATGAATTCGCAGATTAAGCGAACATGAAATTTTGAATTTGAGATTGTTTTTTCGTCATTTTCAGCTATTCATGCCCAATTAAGTCCGCAAATCTAACAAACGCAAGGTTCAAACATTCATTTGATTTTAACCAGATCGTTTAGGGAATGGCAACATTTAGGTTGGAAGCGGCGATCCATCATATCTAAAAGGGCCTATTTTAATGTAATCGCTTCTTGTGTTTCAACATTGAGCGCTTATTCATCTCCCCTTTTAATAACCTGTTGGTCGCTCTTATATCCATAGCGTGGAACTCCTCCGATAGGGTTAGAAAAAAATGGAATTGCCTCATTATACTGGTTCGTAAAGAAAATGACCATGTCGTTTTCCGGTTGCGTGATTCCAGAAATTCTATAATCTATGGACGTGTTGTGTTCAGGTGGCATTATTTTTTGATCCGTAGTGGCCCAAGCATCGTTTCCGCTCCTGTTTTGTTTAAAATTTCGTTTGGTGACCGAGTTTAACCATACCCCTCCGTCGTCATCCATGTCGTAAATATTAAGTTGCACTTTAACCACATTCTCCTTAATGAATGGATAGAAATGTGCCGCGGCTCTCGGGTTACCGATTGGCCTGAAACACAATTCGTATGCGAATGCATTACTCCCAAAAACAGGCGCGTTTTCCATATTGCTTGTGCTCAGATAGTACCAATAGAGGTTGCCATCATCTCCGTCGAGCCCTTCTGCCAATACTTTGAAGACATAACCACCCAGATCGACATCCCATTCACCCTCTTTTGCCGCCAAAGTGGCAATGGTAACCCACTTCCCATCTGATTCTGGGTCTATCCCAAAAGTCTTCGACTCGATGAGGGTTCCGCTATCATAGCCATCCGTTCTGTTGACCGTTCTTCCAGCGGAATCACTGTATGCACCCTGCCCTCCAAGAATGGAGTATTTGAATCTTGTATCTACTACACCCATGGCCATGTCATTTTCTCCACCAACATCAGGATCGAACACCCGAAAGTAAACGGGGGCTGTCCATGCTTTTGGAACAACAATAAAATAGGTCTGAATATGATCGTCGTCACCCCAAGATGAGGGTGCGTCTTTTCCGAAAGTTGTAATCATCTTTACGTTTTCCAATTGCGAAGGGATGTCCTGACAATAAGCCTGTGTGGCAAGGAGAATGAGAGTTGCGAATACTAGTTGTTTAAGTCTCAAAAGTGTATTGTTTAAGATTCGAACAAAACTAAAGCGAAAACTGACCTTCATCTATATTAAAAGCGAGTTTATCTACAAAAAATATGTTTATATCAGATTGCTCAATAACTTAACCCTCCCTGACTTACTAAACCTATGGACCAATCGGTGTTAAATTGCATCGTCATTGATGACGATCGAACGGCAAGAGAAATGCTCAAACAATGCATTTCAATTACGGATACCTTGTGTTTAACCGCTGAATATGAAAGCGCGATTGCTGCCAAGCAAGCAGCTGATTTGGAAAATATCGATCTTGTTTTTTTGGACGTTGAAATGCCCATGATGACTGGAATTGATTTTATGCAAAACTTCAGGGACCTTCCTCCGATCATACTGGTGACCTCCAAAAAAGATTATGCATTCGAGGGTTTCGAAAACGATGCTGTAGATTTCATCGTGAAGCCGATCAAATACCCGCGGTTTTTGAAAGCGGTTGAAAAGGCAAAGCTGTTTAAGCGCAGAACTCAGGAGAGCCTGGCTAGTGAAGTCGCGGATGTGGAAAGACAGCACATTTTTGTGAAAAGCGACCAAGACATGAAGAAAGTATGGGTGGATGAGATTATTTACCTCGAAGCCTTCGGAGATTACGTCCGAATCTATTTAGAAAACGAACGGGTCACGGTTCTCACAACGCTGAAAGGAATTTTTGATCAGTTACCAATTGAGCGCTTTATGCAGGTTCACCGCTCATATGTGGTCCAAATTGAAAAAATTACTCGGGTTGAAGCTGGGAATACGGTTATCCTGAACGATCAAAGCGTACCTCTGAGTAGATCAAAAAAGAACGAACTTAAAGAGCGGATAATGCTTTATCAGTCTCGATAGTCTGAATTGATTCTTTCTTTTGAGGATCTTTTATGTCTGATTCAAATAAGAATACCACGCGCATGATCAACATCAGTTATGATAGGATCAATCAAATCTCCAATGGGAGTGCAGAGTTTCCTATTCGAATGATCGAGCTCTATTTGGAAGACTTTTCAACCTATCTGGAGCAGTTTATCGATGCATGGACCGGTCAGGATGCGAATGAAGTAAGGCGAATGGCGCATAAAATGAGATCCCCAGCGGGCACCATAGAAGTCTCTGAGATTAGTACCCTGCTTGAAAGAGCGGAAGGCATCGATACAATAGCCAGTACCGACACACTTTGCGACGATCTAGGTGCGGCATATCAACTCGTAGAACTGCAACTTGTGAAAAAATTGAATGATTTGAAGAAGAACAACGGATGAGAAGAGCCGGCTACCGTGCCATTTTGACCCTGGTTGTTTCTATCCAAATCCTTGGATCAGCAAAGAGCCAGGAGATAGACCGATCGATATTGAATACCGAGTCTGGGCTTCAAGATGATTTTGTTTACACCATGCGTTTCGACCACGCTGGGTTGCTCTGGGGTGGAACTTCTGCCGGACTGTTTAGCTATAACGGCCGCGAAATCTCTTCCTATTCGACTACCGATGGTTTAGCCGACAATTTCGTAACCAGCTTATCGCCCACCTATGACGAAAAGGGATTATGGATAGGTCATTACAGCGGAAAAATTTCGTTTTTTAATGGCCATTCTTTTCAATCAAACCGTTGGTCGCAACTCGATCAACCCATTCTCACCGTGCTCAGCGCAAAGTCTGAAACATGGGCTGTATCACGTACAGGAGAATTTATCCGGGTCTCTGACTCCACCTCCACACCTGTAGCGGTTGATGGCGCTCCAAATGATTACATACGATTTGCGTTCCTCGTAAGCGACGATCGAGCCATTATAGCCGGTCGAAATGGGTTGCACATGATTGACCTTTCAACCGCTGACGCATTAGCAGCGCATAGCTTATTCCAAGGAAACATAAATGCGCTATGCCAAATTGAAGACGAGGCAATAATGTTTCGTGCCGATAGCCAGCTTTACAGAATGGAGACAGGCGCGAACGACCCTAGAGCAATCCCTGTTGATGGCTTCCGGTTTACTCAAAGCAGCGCATGGCAAGCGATTCACTCTAATGCCAATGAGCTTTGGATTTCGGATGATGAGGTAGTGCTATCATTTAACTATGTGCCAAAAACAAATACGATCCAACTTATTGGGAAGCTTGACGGTGAAAGTGGGCTTCCGAGCGCCGCAATTGAAGTGATCGAGACAGATCGTGATGGCAACTTATGGCTTGCGGCACGTGGAGCCGGTGTTCTTCAATTCAAGCGGCCCTATGCGTACTCATTTTCCGAAACCAACCAACCTTTTCTAAACGACATCAACATATGCGCTCTGGACACGAAGGGTAATTTGCTTATTGGAACCAACTCTGGACTTTTCCGAGTGATCAATAAAAATTTAGGCCAACAATTAAAACTTGAATCAATAGAATCCTTACTAGAAGGGGTTTCAGTCACCGCCATTTGCGAACTTAATACCGGACAATATTGGTTCGGCACCAGCAAAGGCCAGCTCTATATGATGGATTCCTCGAAAATTGACCGTGTCAACATCGCTCAAATTCCAGATAAGATCAACCACGTATCTGTAGACAATGATGGAAACATCTGGGCCGCCTACTCGACCCTTGGCGCGGAGGTGTATAATCAAAAAGGGGAGTTAATCCGTACGTTAAATACATCAAACGGGTTGTCGCATAACTTCATTCGATCCATATTTCACGACAATACGGGTACCCATTGGTTTGCGCTATACGGATCCAAATTGACTGCTCTTAGCGGCGATAAATTTGAGTACTACGGAAAAAACAACGGTCTTAATTCTTTTGACTTTAGCGGTATCCAGCAAGACGACCTCGGCGCCATTTGGATCACCACAAATGACGCAGGCACATACAAACTTTCAAAAGGTCAGTTTAGTCAGGTCGATTTCGGCGATGAGAAGATTACCGCTCAATTACGGTCACTTTGGTTGAGCAATGGTCAAATTATTGTGTTGACTCGAGACGGCGTATACCATGCAGATCAATTAACTCCTAGCGCGGGCACATATCAATCATACAGCGCACTTAAAGATGCCAACATCAATGACGCAGGGGCCCGTTTAACCGAATCTGGAGACCTTTTCATCCCAACTTCAAATGGATTCTTCCTGGCTACCAACTACCGAAAAAACGAGCCTGTTGATCCTTCCGTTCATGTTAAGTCTATTCTAATCGGCGAGTTTAATAATCCCGAGAATGGTGCCGTCTTCGAGAGTTCAACGAAGCGATACGCCTTTTCGTTCGACGCCATTGACTATTCAAATTCGAGACCCGTATACTTCTGGTATAAGCTTAACGGATACGACACCAATTGGGTCGGCCCCACCTCAGAGGCAGTTGCCAACTACATGAATCTACCCCCTGGCGACTACAGTATGGAAGTAAAAGGAGGGCATAATCAATGGCGTGTAGGGGATGAATTGGCTGCGCTACGGTTTACAGTAAGCCCACCATTTTGGCAATCCTGGTGGTTCATTTTACTCATCTCTATGTCATTCGTGTTGATCAGCTACGGATTGGTCATTATTCGAACTAAGAGTCTGGAGGCCTCAAATAAAAGACTGGAATCAATCATAACCGAACGCACCGAACAGCTACGCAAACAGAACAAGGACATCCGGCAATTTGCATACACCATCAGTCATGACCTAAAGGCCCCAGCAAATAATATCATTGCCCTTTTATCAATGGTGCGCGCTCAAAAATTGATCAAAAAAGAAGGCAACGAAATTATTCAGATGCTCTCCGAAACTGGCGAGAATATGCGAGGAAGCTTAGAGCGGCTCATGAAACTCGTGAAAGAATATGAGACGGAATCTGCTCGGACTTCGGAAGTGTCAATCCCTGACTTGATTAAAGAAATTCAGACGAATGTTCACTCATTGATTCTTGAGTCTGGAGCGTCTTTTCGCTTCAGTCTGAATGAAAAAACAATTTCATATCATCGAGGTGATCTGACGAGCGTGTTGCATAATTTGATGACTAACGCTATGAAGTACAGGGATGAGGCAAGGCCCCTAGTGATTGAAATTTCCTGCGTTAAAGAAGGCGATTATATAAAGCTCAGTGTCAAAGACAATGGTCTCGGGATTAATCTTGCTAAAGATGGGGAGAAGTTGTTTGCCCCATTCAAACGCATACATACAAACGCAGAAGGCAGTGGGGTTGGTCTTTCTCTAATGAGAAGTATGATTCAAAAACACGGAGGAAGAGTGGAGGTTGAAAGCGCAAGCGGGGTCGGGTCCATTTTTCATGTTTACCTTAGACCCAAGACCTCTTAGGGGGATACAATTTTCGCCAATTCGGCTGCATCCAAGGGCTTATCAAGAAAATGCTTAATTCCTAATTCATTTGCTTCAAGCACTTGCTCCGCTAACAGGGGACTGTTTAGCAACATGACTACAATCCCAGGTGACGAAATCAAGTTCTTATCCATGCACTTCGCTAAACATTCAAAACCGTTGATCCCGGGGAGGTTCAGGTCTAATAATATTAGATCGACTTTCCTTTCCTCGTTCTAGAATGTAATCAACTGTGATATGGCCGCTTCGCTCGATTCAAACTCATGAATATCCTCGGTTTGAAGCAATTCTTGCGCAACCCATCTATTGTAAAAATTTACTGATCGGTCATCGTCAATTAAGAAAATTGTCTCTGGTGGGTTAGCCATGATTCAACAAAGAAAGCATTGTGCGATAAATAGATCGATAAAAATGTGGAAAACATAAAACGCAACGTTACCTAGAGGAGCAGTATAAACTGTCCCCTAGGTTCCGTTACTTCCCCAATATGATAAGTCCTCTTATCCTATTTCGATTAAGATCAATCCGTAGATCGCTAACCGATGTCAGCCAACCCTTAAAGAAGGTTCCCCATGACTGACAGTGCAAATGATCATAGATTCTTCAGTTCCTGAAAGTGGTTCTCGGTGAAATGTCAATTGAATCGGATGAATGGAAGCTTTGTCGATGAATGGGGCCAATCGCACCAGTTATTCTCCAATTCAATAGCTAGGAAATGTGCATCTTTGGCAGATAAACCCGCTTATTATGAAGCTACTCACCACAACACTCGCGCTAATTCTGACCTCTACATTGATGTTTGCGCAGTCATTTGCTTATGACACCACTACGAACTTAACAATGGAAGGCGATGCTGGAGGGCTCTTCGAAGCCACAATCCATTTTTTACCGCAAGACTCATCGGATATCACTTTTGCATGGGCAACATTGGAAAACACCTTAAGTCCAAATTGGAGTTACTCGCTTTGTGATTACAATAACTGTTATGTAAACGTTCCGGATTCTGCTAAAATGTTTGGATTGTCGATGGATGACTATAACGATAACATTTTTGGGTTTTTCAAGCTTCTTGTAAGCACAGATGATTCTGCTGCCGTAGGCACCTTGCGACTTCTACTATATGACTCTGCGAATGTTACTATGGCAGACACCATTGTATTTACGCTTCAAACAAACGAAGTGATTGACACAACAGATGTAACAGGAATCACCGGATTAAATGATGTTGATTTTCAGGTCTACCCAAATCCAACTGCAGATTTTGTATCCATAATCGGTCATGATTTAGACGCAGTTGAAGTCGTCAATTTACTTGGGCAAACACAGGCTGTTCCTGTGAGTACAAAGTCAGGGGCCATACTAGTGAACCTTGAAAGCTTACCAGCTGGACCGTACTTTATACTGGCTCGAAGACAAGGCGTTGTTACGTCAGAAAAGGTTGTCAAGAAATAGTCTCGGATATCAATCCATGCTTCGAGCGACAATTGCTTTAATTGTCCTCTGCACCTCATTTCTTTCAAATGCCGAAACGGTCCATCACAAATTGCACCTTAATGCTGGTGTATACACTGCGGTTGACACCACCACGTTTCCAATGGCCAGCTTTAATTGGACCACGACATTCGAGGCTCAAAATGCCCGCATAACACTTGAATCTGGAGATAGCCTCTCCCTGACCATTGTCAATAACGACAGTATAAAACATGGGTTTAAGATAAAGGACAAAACCTCTGGGGAAGAGATTGCTCCGGGTGATTCGATTCATCTGACTGTGTTTTTCGATCAAGAAGACTACGCTACAATCTATTATGATCATTTGAATAACTCAAGTTTTCGGGCTGCGGGATTGGGCGGAATAATTCATGTTCCCAGCAACCCTGAGGGCCTATTTTACTGGAACATTAAAGACTTTCAAAAGAATTGGGCTTCCCAGTTAGTCTCAGGCGAAAGCGTGAACTGGATGACATATTATCCTGACTATTTCACGATTAATGGACGCAGCAACCCTCATATTAATCAAGATTCCATGGCTCGGGTAGTTGGATCCGTCGGGGAAACCATTACAATCGTGATAGCCAATACTGGTTCTTCGGTTCACTCAATTCACTTTCACGGATATCATGCTGAAATCACGTATTCCAGCCTAAACAGTGCGCATATTGGTAGATCAAAAGATACCTTTCCTATTAAGTCCATGGAAACACTTATTCTCGAAATGGTTCCTGACAAACCAGGCGAGTATCCTGTTCATGATCACAATCTGTCCGCCGTTTCTGCAGGAGGCATCTACCCCAACGGCATGTTCTTAACCATGTTAATCCAATGATGACAAGACTCATATACACGATTCTTGCACTTTCGATTGGCTTTGCTTCAATTGGCCAAACCATTCATCAACTAATAGGCAGAAACACGGGCTCGAAGTTGTTATTTGATGGCAATACAATTAGAACATTCGGGTTTGCTCAGGCGTTTGGGGAAAACCCGCCAATACCTGGGCCAACGTTGACTTTCACTGAAAACGATTCCATTAGCCTCGACTTTTGGAATATATCCCAAGGCGCACCGCATACGATTCATCTGCACGGGTTGGATGTGAATCAAGCCAACGATGGCGTTCCCCATCTATCTTTTGAAGTGCACCACAATGAGCATGGGTACTATAGATTTCGAGCACCACACCCTGGCACGTACTTATATCATTGCCATGTCGTTTCTAGCATCCACGTTCAGGCAGGCATGTATGGGTTAATCGTGGTCAAGCCGGCTGACACAAGCATGACCTGGACAGATGGATACGAATATCAAAGCGATGTTAACTTGATGTTCTCAGAAATGGACACCATTTGGCATCACGACTCAGTGCTCTTGCACGACTATGATACAAGCATGAGTCATCACATGATTCCAATTCCCATTTATACCCCACAGCACTTTCTAATCAATGGACTCAGCGAGCAACAATTAGTAGACAAAGTGGAGATTCATGGTCAAGCCAATTCATCCATTTATGTGCGCATGGCTAACATCGGTTATTTAGCAAATCGCATCACGTTTCCAGCGGCAGTTAATGCCAAGATTATTGATTCAGACGGTCGCCCATTGCCGACACCTGAAGTCTCGGATGTGCTTGAAATATATCCGGGCGAGCGGTACGGTGTGCTTTTAGATCCAGGGCAAGAATACATCGGTACAGCCTCGGTAGAGTTCATCAATTTAAACACAGGTCAAGTTGATAATCAGCAAGTATTGGATGTAAATATTGAGGGTTTCTACGGGGTAGAAGATCCAAATCGAAAGCCCCTTAGACTAGTACCAAATCCTGCAAATACTGAGGTTCAGATTTACGTCTCCCCCAAGCTGATTGGTGAACAATCCACCATTGAGTTGATGAATATTTCAGGGTCTATCGTAATCAGCCATAATAGGAGATTAGTCGAAGCAAATAGCGTCAATTTAGGCCAGCTTCCTGCTGGGGTTTATACGCTTCTTTTAAATACGGAATCCGGTGCCTTTTCTCAGCGCCTGATTATCCTATAGGCATCTTCTTAGTTGGCGGAATTTTGGGAAATTTCAAGTGTGGAGGTGGCGATTTTAACCCCTCCGTTTGTCTTTTCAATCTCTTCAAGGATGCGTGTAAAAATTACGTCCTTAGTTGATCGCCTTCGTTTAAAGTCAACAATGTATCGGAGTGTAAATAGAATCCAATTTTCATTAACCTCTAGGGTCACCATTGGGTCTACTTGCGCCTCTTCTACCCTATACTTGTTTGCTAAATTCTTCCATTCGACACGGGAGTGTTTCGCATAGTCACCACAAACTTCCGTTAGTACTTTATTAAAGATTACACGCGCCTCGCGATGATCCGACTCTGTTCGAATTGGAAATTGAATTTCGTCCCACAGAAATGGGTACTCTCCAGAGTAGTTATGCACTTTTTCCTTGAAGACAAAACTGTTCGACAGTGTTACAAGTCTCCCATTATACAAATCTCCTTGCACCCAATCTCCAATTTCCATAATGGTTGTGGTGAGTATTCCAATGTCGATTACATCGCCTTTCACATCTCCTACCTTAATTCGGTTTCCCACGCTCACCGTGCCTGCAATCATCATATTCAGCCAACCCGCCAAACTCACAATCACCTCTTGAAGGGCAAAGGCAATTCCCGCGCCTGCAACACCAAGCGCAACGCCAATATTTCCTAGCTTATCGCTATAAACAAAAAGGACCACGGAAATAAGAAGAAGGTATGCGAGAAGGTTAACTGCCTTTCTTGCTCTGTATTTGTTCGAATTATTCTTCACTGAATTACTCAGCGCCCGCCGAACGAAATAATTCAAGATCAATATGACGCTGAACCCAACGGCGATTAAAATAAAGCGCTCGGCATCCTGGCCGCTAAGCCATTCCATTAATTTGTTATTCGATTTATTCACCCTTATTGGAGTTTATTTTGATCCCTGGCGACACATAGTTGGGAGGCAAGTAATCAGCCGGCACAGCCATTGGCGAGCCATCTCTTTGGGCGCGATAATGTGGAGAAAGAATTTCAAGTCCGGCTTCATTAAATGCGTCTTGAATGTTGGCGTATAGTTCACTGTAAATTTTAGCTCCCTTTCCAGCCTCTGTTGTATAAGCGTTAATTTGATAGCTGACATAAAAGTCGTCCAGGCTAGTTTGCAAAACAAAAGGCGCAGGCTCTTTCATCACACTTTCTATTTTGCCTGCAGCACCACACAACAATTCATGCACCTGTTTCCATGGCACGTCATAACCTATCGTAACTGTAGTATGAAGGATCAACCCCAGCTCATCGGCGCTAGAACTATAGTTAATCGTGCTCCCAGAGAGAATAGATGCATTCGGAATAGAAACATCCTCATTTTTAATTGTCCGCACACGGGTCACGAGCATTGTTTTCTCAATGACATCTCCGGTCGTTTCACCAATTTTCACTCGATCACCAATTTTGAATGGCCGCATATAGGTTATGACCAATCCTGCGATTAGGTTGCTGATGGCAGAGGAAGAACCCAGCGAAATCAATAATCCCAAAAACACACTCACCCCTTGAAATACCGGGGAATCGCTTCCTGGCAAATAGGGGAAAATTACGATGAAGGAAAACGCATAAATAAGAACGCGAAGCAGGTTAAACGTTGGTTTCGCCCAATCGGGATAGAAGCCATGGAGGACCAGCTTGCCACGTTCGACTTCGGTGGTGAGGAACTTTAAGAACCGCACAGCATACCGCGCAACGGCCCCAATAACAATGATGGTAATAAGTGAAGGTATAAACGCAATCAATGATCTGATCATGTTAAATAGCGGATCGGTCACGTATCCAATTAGCTTTCGTGAAAACCCTTCGGTGGTAGGGAAAATGCTGAATACAGCAGGAAGAGACAAGTAAACGATAAGCAAGATCACGAGCCACTTCACTAGGTTTAGCACCCATGCAACCAGCTGAAGTTGGCGCTCTGGCGAGAGAAACTCATATTCTTTGAGTTTAATCCCTTTCATGTATTTATTGCTGGAGCGCGCTATCCGTTTTACAAGAGCGCTAAAGCCTTTGTTCAATAGCCGAACAAGGATGTATAAAATAAGTGCAACCAAGAAAATGAGGCCTATCCGAAAAGCTACCTTATATACACTCGTGTCTTCACGGTATCTAGCAATGGATTCGATGACTGAAACTCGATGCATTTCTGCGGTTTCAGCCAAGGGTAAATCCAACCAAAAGGCATCTTTGTCATTTACGCTGAAAATGATCAGCTCATCGTACATGAGATCGAAGCTATTGTCTCCGCTAAACATCTTAAATAGTACCGGATCATAGGATGAATCATCCCCGATTTTTTCCAGTTTTTCTGCTATTCTAAGGGCCCTTTCCGTAGGAGAAAATGGGCCAAGTTTGGAATAGATTAGGAATAACGTGTCCTGATAAAAAACAACAGGAACTCCAATGGTTGAAGCGCGCAAGGAATCGATGGCCGCCTTTGTTTTCTCATCTCGAGCGGTTTTTGCTGTATTGATAGAATCAAGTCGAAACTGAAGTCGTTCACGCTCCGACTTATCGGATAGTTGCAGGTCTTCAATCTGTCTCTGAAGAGCGACCTTTTCTCAGCTATCAGCTATTCCAGCCGAGTCGGCATCGGCCAATAACTTTTTACGTTGCTCCTGATTGGCAACTAATGTGGAATCTTGTTTGTCAACGTTGGTGGAGTCTTGACTGTATAAATTTAAACACAGTATGAAGAACCATAGGGTAGTAAATAACCTCATGTAGTTGGACGGAATATTACATCAAAGTTATACGGGTATGAGGAATACACAACGAAAATAATTATGCCCAGAATTTTCGGAGATTCTGGGCATAATATGGTAAAAACATGATGGGGTCGAAACGACTATGGGGTCGCCATAAACTGAATCACGAAATAGTAAAATGGGATCCCAATCATCACGTTGATAGGGAAGGTAATGCCTAAAGCCATTGGCAGATACAAACTCGGGTTCGCCCGGGGAACCGCTTGCTTCATCGCAGCAGGTACGGCAATGTATGAGGCACTCGCTCCCAATATCGCAAACAAGAGTTGGTTTCCTGGAGAGTCCGTGATCTGAAGACTTAACATGAGTGCAATCAGACCATTTACAAAAGGCATAAGACCGGAAAAAATGAATGCGAATATTCCCTTTCGAAAAACAACGCTTAGCTGCTTTCCACTTGTAATGCCCATGTCAAAAAGAAAGAGTGCTAAGAACCCTTTAAACAAATCCGTCGTGAATGGTTTTATTCCCGCCGCTTGAGATTCGCTGGCCAGCAAACCAATCATCAGGCTTCCTAAAAGCATTAGAACGCTTCCATTGGTAATGCTGTGATATATCGTGGCCCAATGTTGCTGGTTTTTCATCACCCTCTACTCTTTCGGAATCACCAAAGCGTTTCATCAGCAATACCCCAATTATAATCGCAGGCGCCTCCATTATGGCCATTACCGCAATCATATGCCCATCAAAAAACACTTCTTCCATCTCCAGGAATGAAATAGCGGTAACAAATGTGACCGCACTGACAGATCCATAAGAAGCGGCAATGGCGGCAGCGTTTGATATGCCCGTTCTTCTCTTAATCAGAAAGAAAGCCAATACGGGGATAGCAGAGGCCAAAAAACCTCCCAAGATTAAACTCCAAATGATTTCTGAGCTCAACGCGCTATGTGCCAACTCTTGTCCCCCTTTAAATCCGATGGATAATAAGAGGTATAGCGTGATAAACTTAGATGAACTCTCTGGAATTTTCAGGTCGCTCTTAAGCTGAACAGCTATTATCCCCAATAGAAAAAACATTAGGGCAGGATTCGTCAAATTATCGGTAAGCTCTAAGATATTCATCTTTAGTGAATTTCGATTACGGTCTTCTTAGTCAGTGTGATGCTCTTTCCCAATTTTTCCACCTTAAGGAGAAAATTGTGCAAAGCCATCCCTGAAAGCTGATCCACCACAACCGTTTTATCATCTACCCAGTCAATGTTACACCTTTCCATTTCTTGTTTTTCAATCAAAACGTTGTGAAACAAGGATTTAAGCTTTTCCGAATCGGCGGCCTTGGTTTCCATTCCTGTGTGCGTTGTGCAGCTCGGCTGCGGCATTTTCTTCTCTATTGATATTATCATATCCGTTGTGTTTTGATTCATCATTGACTGATTTTGTATCCTTGGCATAAAGTGATCGCCATTCGTTTTTACTTGAGATTTTTCTGAGGCTAATTCCATGGTTGTAAATTTTATGCGGCAAAGATTAGGTAGATAATTCATTCATTATTATCTATTATTTTTATGATATACATTCGCTTTTAGTTATGAATTACACCTTCCACCAATTAAAAGTTTTTGTCTGTATTGTTAAGAATCAAAGTGTGACAAAAGCCTCTGAAGAGCTTTACCTCACTCAGCCCGCCGTGAGTTCACAGTTGAAGAAATTGCAGGATCAATTCGACATCCCATTAACAGAGGTTGTTGGAAGAAAGCTGTTTATTACAGAATTTGGAAAAGAGATTGCCGAAGTGTGCAAACGTATTTTACTGGCCTCTGAAGAATTAAAAGAGACGGTTAACCAATACAAGGGTTTGATTTCTGGCCATTTAAAAATCGCGGTAGTATCTACGGGGAAATATGTGATGCCCTATTTCTTAAGTGGATTTACAAAACGTTTTCCCAGCGTTGATGTGGTTTTGGACGTTACAAACAAGCAATTGGTAGTAGCGGCGCTAGCCAAAAATGAAACCGATTTTGCGCTTGTTTCCGTTCTTCCAAACGACCTTCCGTTACAAACTGTAGCGCTAATGGAAAATTCTTTGCATCTGGTGGGAAGCGCAGAAAGTGTGAAGGCAATAAAGGGAAAGAAAATGACTCCATCTGATTTAAGCGAGGCTCCTTTGATATTCAGAGAACACGGGTCAGCTACGCGCAACGCTATGGAGCAATACCTTGACAACCATTCTGTTAAGGTAAATCAGAAGTATGAACTCGTCTCGAATGAAGCCGTGAAGCAAGCGGTCAATGCTGGCTTGGGCTTTAGCATTATGCCACTCATCGGGCTTCGAAACGTGCTCAATTCAGGCGAAGTGGGGCTAATTGAAATCCAGGGATTACCTGTTAAAACTCAATGGACCTTATGCTATTTAAAAGGGAAAAAGCTTTCACCCGCGGCATCTACGTTTATAAACTACTTAGAGTCTCACAAGGAGCAGTTAATTGAAACGCATTTTTCTTGGACGAAGATTCATTGATCCAGAATGGAAAAATTTGATTGTGAACGCAGGCGCTCCAGACTGTGACTATGGTGACAAACAAAATGAAGTATTACATCCCTGAGCAGCCCTTCATAGCACTTACTCAAATCTCCACCGCAACCTCATTCCTTCTATTCAACACCTCGTAGGGTGGATTGTATCCGAAAAAACTAAACTCTTCAGAATGAGAAATGCCATTTGAATCAAGTGTGGCCACGAGTCTTTTTCGATGCAATTCGATGCGATCATCATTGGCCCAGCCATCAAAACGAACGACTGCCATTTTGGTTTCACCTTCATGGATAAAACGAATGCTGCTGTTTTTTGGTTTTGGAAGCGTTTCCATGCTCAAATCGTTCGGTACCATAAACTTCATCGTAACCGAGTCCGTCATGTTCATCGCCACAGGGGAGGTCATTGCAATTTTCGCGTTTTGATCATTGCCACCAAAAATGTAGCCTGCTAGAATTCTAAATCCCTGAGACGACACCTCTTTGTAGGATGACGCTGGCAACGTCACATAGCTGAAGTTTGCTGGCTCATATGCCCGAATTTCTACCTCGTCGATGGTGTCTATTACCGTGTATGATCTTGATTCGATGTTATTTGATGAATTGCTTGAAAAAGCTTGTAAAACGAAAAAGGCAACTGCCAAAAAGGCGACTACTCCTGTGATAATAATGATTGTCTTCATGCCTAATGAACAGTTTGAGCCGCTACATTGTTCGCATTCATCAATTTGTAGTCAGATATTTTGGCTAACAATCAAACCGACATGACTCTACTCGGATCCGATCCTCTGTACCTAAATCTCGCCTTCAAAATCATAATAATGGGCACCTCCTTCAATTCGAATATTCATGCTACCAATGACCTCTGCTAGCTCCCCCTCGCCTGATCCGGGCACAACTTCAAGTGTCAACGTTTGACCTGAAGCGTCGAACTTTCCATAGTGCTGCAGGGCGAAACTTCCCAATTTCCCCTCCACTTTGCCCTCAAACACCTCAACGGCTACATAGCCTCCGGCATTTTTTCCACTATTCAAAATGCTGATCATTTCACCCTTGCTATGTCCATCAATCGACCCTTCAAAGGTTTTGTCAATGTTCATTCTTCCGCCGTTAAGTGAAGTCGTATGCTCAAAAGAGATTTCTACCGGTTTCAGGTCTCCTTTAAATGTTCCGGTTACGTTAAATTTCGTATTTGGTTTTTTCGATTTACAGACTAGAATATCGGTACAATATCAAGAATCTATGATTGGATTCCTGGGGGCTCTATCGCCTACAACTTCATTGTAAACGCAATTCGATTTCGCGCGGTGTCAACTTCCAAAACCTTGACACTTAATTCTTGACTGAGCTTCACTATTTCGGTTGGGTCGCTCACGAACCTATCAGCCAATTGTGACACATGTACGAGGCCATCCTGTTTAACGCCCACATCCACAAATGCCCCAAACTTGGTGATATTGGTTACGATTCCGGGTAGAATCATTCCCAGCTTGAGGTCTTCCAACTTCCGCACATCTTTCGAAAACGAAAAGATTTTGGCTTTGCCTCTAGGATCTCGCCCTGGTTTTTGGAGTTCAAATACAATGTCATTCAGGGTCGGCAAGCCCACCTCGTTTGAGGCATATCGTTCCAACTCAAGGCTTGCGATCAGCTCTTGATTTCCCATTAATTCTTCGACCTCAGACTGGGTATCCTTGGCCATTCTTTTTACAATAGCGTAACTTTCTGGATGCACGGCGCTGTTGTCCAGTGGGTTTTTGGAATTGGTAATTCGTAAGAACCCAGCACATTGCTCGTAGGCTTTTGCTCCTAAACCAGGCACTTTCATTAAGTCTTTTCGAGAACCAAATGGTCCACTTTCATCGCGGTGTGTGACAATGGCCTTGCTCAATTTTGGTCCAATCCCGCTAACATACTGCAGCAAATGTTCACTACTTGTATTGAGGTTAACCCCTACGTTATTCACGGCGCTTTCGACCGTAGCATCCAACTTTTCCTTCAATTTCTTTTGATCTACATCATGCTGATACTGTCCCACGCCGATCGCCTTCGGGTCGATTTTTACCAATTCACTCAATGGATCCATCAATCTGCGACCTATCGAAACAGACCCACGGACCGTCACATCATAATCTGGAAATTCTGCTCGCGCTACGGCAGATGCCGAATATATCGATGCACCATTTTCGCTGACAACATAAGCCTCTGTTCCGGCAGGAAGCCTGATGTCTTGGACAAAGCGCTCCGTTTCCCTTCCCGCCGTTCCGTTTCCGATTGCAATCGCATCTATTTTGTAGGTCTGCACCAAGTTGCTGATTTTCGATGCCGCTTTACCTCCCTCGTTTTTAGGTGGGTGAGGGTAAATGGTTTCATTGTGTAACAGACCTCCGTGCTCATCCAAGCATACTACCTTACACCCTGTCCGAAAACCTGGATCAATAGCCAGTATCCGTTTCGACCCTAGCGGTGGCGCCAACAATAATTGCTTTAAATTCTCGGCAAAAACTTGAATGGCTTCGGTGTCAGCCTTGATCTTGGCTTCGTTTCTAAACTCCGTTTCTATGGAAGGCTCCAACAATCGTTTGTAGCTATCTGCAATGGCCAACTTTATCTGTTCAGTAGCAGGTCCTTCTTGGCGAATAAAGTATCGCTCGAGTCTTTCGATTCCTTCAGGCCTTGGTGGTATTAATGACAGGCGTATTACACCCTCATCTTCTGCCCGTTTCATGGCTAGAAAACGATGACCAGGACATTTTTTCAAGGGCTGATCAAAGTCGAAATAATCCCTGAACTTGGAGTCCGCGTCGTCTTTTCCCTTCACCACTTTGGACCGTATAATTGCCGAGTGCAAAAAGTGCTTTCGCACAATATCTCTTGCCGCCGTTCGCTCGCTGATCCATTCTGCCATTATATCTCTAGCTCCAGCCAGCGCCATCTCCACATCTGTTACCTCACCTTTCACAAATCGAATCGCTACACTCCTAACATCGCTAACTTCCTGCCTCATTAGCGTGCCGGCCAATGGTTCAAGACCTAGTTTCCTTGCGGTTTCCGCTTTTGTCTTGCGTTTTGGTTTGTAGGGTAAATAAAAATCCTCCAAGGCCGTCAAGGTATGGGCGACCAAAATTTTCTGCTTCAATTCGTCTGTCAAGACGTCTTGTTCCAATAAGGATCCGAGTATAAATTCACGTCTTTTTTCAAGTTCAGTGTGCTGTCTATAAGACTCTTTAATATCCCCAATTTGAACCTCGTCCAGCCCACCAGTCATTTCCTTTCGATAGCGAGAAATAAAAGGAATGGTTGCGCCTTCAATTAAGAGTTCGAGGGTGGCTTTCACGTTTGCCTCTTTTAAACCAAGGTTTCGAGAAATATTAGAAGATGCATTCATGTTGCGAAGATAATTTTGAGCAGAAAGCATAGACTTCAACCGATGAAGAAATTACGGATTGCTTTATTCTAATAAATCCTAAGCTTTGCACTATGAACGGATTGAAATACCTCGTACTCCTAGCGGCCATGATCAACGGTTTTGGCCTAATGGCACAAACCAAGGAAACCATCTCAATCAAAACCAACATTTACTGCGATCACTGCAAACAATGTGAGAGTTGTGGTCTCAGAATTTACAAGAACTTAATGGATGTGCAAGGCATTAGGAAAGTTAAAATCGATGATAGTACCGCGACTATTGAAGTAACATATAACGCCTCCAAAATAGAGCCTAAAGCCATCCGTGACGCGATCAACACGGCAGGTTTTGATGCAGATGATCAAATGGCCCCGGCAGAAGCTGTTGCTAGGCTAGATGGTTGTTGCAAGAAGGAGTAAAGGAGGCTTATATTTTAATTGTAGAGGCGTTGCTGATCAGCCCTTTACCAAACGAGTTCGGCTTGACATTCAGGTTGGATTAATGGCCTACCGGCTGATCCCAGTTGGGGGTCAGACAAAACCCCTAACCAGCTTCGCAGCGTGGGAGGTTTTAATCAAACCAATGATCGTTCTTTTTCAACTTACGCTGGATTTTCCTACCATCCCATTCGGCTTCGTCTTTGGATACTAACTCTATCGTTGCTCGTTCTGGTTTTGGGTGCTTCGAAACTTTAATGTAGCTGTTTTTACCCTCACGACCATGTACAGCTATACAGCTATTTGGTGGCTTTTTCAAACAGATTTCGTTTGAATCACGGGATGAAAGCATTGTTGGTGTATAGCTATTGGGTTCGATTCCTAGTTCAACTGAGTCATTAATTGAATATGATATCATGGATCGGCCCTCCCCTTTAGCGTTTCGATATACTACGACGTGAAATGGGTATTTCAACAATGTGTTCCCAAATAGCATATTAGAATCAACTAATCCGTAATCTATTGAATCGTTTAGATCAGAAATATAGTGATGCATATTATCCTCGTCCATAACTGAATTATTACTCAGACTAGTAAGTATAGACTGGTTGATACTCATAAGGTTCCTGAAGTTCTCTTCATTTAAAATCCACGATGCGCCTCTATCGCTGTCATAAACAAAGGTGTAGTAACCTATGTATCCCTTAGCGTTTTCTGAGCCACGGTTAGGAAAGTTAGGGTTAAACGTAGGGGCTCTGGTAGATACATTCGTAGAGATCCCACCTTTGAAAACTAGAAAATGACCTTCCACTAAGACCTTTGAAAAACCATCATCATATCCGAGTTTACCACAATTCAAATACAGTGACTTTCCATCAGATACAGCAAGCCACTCTTTTCGCACCACTTTTTTACCCACGTCAGACTCAACTTTAAAGTTGTTGGTGTATTTGTCAAATATCAATGCCGAGAATTCTTTCACTCTAAATGATGCTGAGGTAGGATTTTTTGTTTGAAGGGCGTTGGCATCCAAATACACCCCCTGAGGATATGTTGTCAGACCATAGGAGAGAGTAGAAACGAAGCAAAATGTAATAAAGTAAAGACTCTTCATTATTTCGCAAAATAAGGCCTTCCGAATTAATGCCCTACGGGCACTGATTCCGCCTCAGGCGGAGAGGTCCAGACAAAATCATCCCGTTCACTTTGTTCACTCGTATTTTTTGTTTCCAAACTTATCCGAACAAGTTCGAGGCATGGAATAATTCAAGATATTATCGGAAAAGGGACTATTCGCCTTCGGCTCATGATCCCGGTTGGGGGAGGTTCAAAACGAATCATCCCACGATCTTCGATCGTTTGGATTTTTTGTTTCCAAACTTATCCGAACAAGTTCGGAACGTTCGGAAACAAAAAATCCCGCAATTGCGGGATGATTCGTTCTGCGGAGAGAGAGGGATTCGAACCCTCGTTACGTTTCCGTAAACACGCTTTCCAAGCGTGTCAATCTCATTAACATATAGCACCAATACTGTTGTATTTAATGCCTTTCCCTTTGTTCAAAGCGATTCTAGGGTGCTGTAATTCCATGTTTATTTACTCTAATCTACTAAATTTGTATGCAAATAGTATGCAAATGATAAAAACATCGGTTTCAATTGTCTTAGATAAGAGACGGATTAAAGCAAACGGACTTTATCCCGCAAAGCTAAGAGTGTTTACCTCGACCCCAAGAAAACAAAAGCTATATCCGATCAACTTTGACTTCAGCGAAAAGGATTTCGCAAGTATTTGGGAAACATCAAAACCTCGAGCTGAGCACAAGGAGAATAGAAAGAAGTTACAGGCTATTGAAGTAAAAGCAAATAGGGATATCGATGGACTGAAACGATTTACGTTTGAAGCTTTTGAATCAGTATTTTATGGTGCTATGGAACCAACTCATAGTGACACCTTCAGTCTTTTTGATGTGGTGATTAAGGAAAAATTGGCATTAGGCTCAATCTCTACGGCTGAAAAGTATGATCTGGCAAAAAAATGCCTTCAAGCTTTCAGGAGACATAAGAACGAGGGTGCTGATCAATTGCATATCGAGGAAATATCAATAGAGTTTCTAAAAGAATACGATCACTATTGCGAAAAGGTTAAAAACCTTTCGGTTGCCACTAGAGGTATTTACTTGAGGAACTTAAGAACCATATACAATTTAGCAATTAAGAAAGGGTATGTCTCAAATCAGGGTTACCCATTTGGCAGGGACGGTTTCTCCATTTCAACGAGCAGCAAAGTGAATAAGGCTCTATCACAAGAAGAGCTTAAAACTCTTTGGCACACTAAGCCCTCTACCCCTCAGCAGGAGATGGCTAAAGACTTTTGGTTTTTTTCCTATTACTCTTACGGATTAAATACAAAAGACCTTTGTGAGCTAACGCATTCATCCGTGCGAAGCGATGAATTTGATTATGTAAGGGCTAAGACCAAAAAAACCAAGAAAGAGGTAACTCGCAAGAAAGTTGCGCTAAACGTACCACTTAAGCAAATTATTGAACGAAGGAAGGTGTCAGATTCAAATTATCTCTTTGGATTAATAAGTGATAACGACTCAGCCATAGAAAGACATAAAAAGATAAAGATGACCAACAGCTTCATAAACAAGCACTTCAGAAAGTTTGCTATTAGTGCAGGTATCAGGCCAGAGCTAGCATCAAAGCTTGGGACCTACCACGCAAGGCATTCATTTGCAACAATTGCGATTAAGAGCGGTAAATCAATGGCTCTAGTTTCCGAAATATTACACGATGGGAATTTAGCTATGACAGCGGCTTACTTAAAATCCTTTTCAAGCGAGGAATACCAAAATTTAAGTGATGATATGGTACTTTAATGCTAGTCATTGACAAAGCCTAGGTCCGTACTGGAAAACGCTAAATATCTACAAAACTAAAATAAAAAGCTGAAAACTTAAACTCGTTTATTCAAATTGCTTAGGGGGGTGCATAATTCTAAATCCACTTTCTAATTTAAGATGTCATTTCAGAACATGCTATAACCCTAAACCTCTCTGTTCGCGATATAATTTTATTTAGACACTTTTTAACTAAAAACAGATACCAACGTCAAGCATGTAAGATCTTTGACTCATTCATGGTTTGAAAATATTAGGCCGTTTCCATTTTTATTAACCATGATCTCAGCTTTCTTTCTGGGAGTTATAAAACCAGAGTCATCCACATCAAAAACAGATGAAAGCTCCAGCTTAGAGTGCGCAAAAGCCTCATTAAGAAGCGCCTTAAACGCGATTCGACTAGAGACAAAACCATGTTTTTTGAGATCTTTATTGTAGGCATCAATAAGTTCATTTGTAGTGTATTGTTTATAAGGATTAAAACAATGCATATCAAACTGCACGCTAGATGTCTGATTGAAGACACTTGGGTAGGACATGGGTATGATAAGCAGGTGTTTCTGTTGCGTAGAAATGGAAAAGTTTGAATTTCCCGCTGCCACATATATCTGTCCAACACTTCCTTTTTCCCTGATACTGAATATAGTGCAGGCTCTGAACATAGAACAGTCTATGATCGAGTTAATACCATTGTGAAGAAACCTTACAAGGATTGGCTTTGAATTATCAGGCATATAGCGCTGGCTGAAATCCAAAAGATTGATAGAAGGGTGAGTGCTAGTCAAAAAAGAACATTCTAAAGAAAATGGAGTATCTCCAGAAAGCCCGCTAATTGTGTGAAGTTTGTTTTGCATGATCATTAATTTGTTTCATGCACCAAGAATTTAGGAGTGACCTAGTTGTTTTTAGGCGGTCGCCTCACATCGTTTTACCACCGTGCCTTAGGTTATAAGATCGGTTGGCGGAGTAAACTCCTTCTTGATGCAATAATTGAACGAAAGTAAAAATTGTTTGGGAATATCGGTTAATCATTAATTTCAATGGTTATTGGTACGTGATCACTAAACCTGATCCAATCCTCATATTTACCAACTTCAACTTGAGTTAATCTGTCTAATAGGTTTTTTGAGAGGAAGCAAAAATCTATATGGAAAGGTTTCTCTTGCTTATGATGAAAAAAGAAAGTAGGTCTAGTTTCACTTCCTTGTTCTTCTTTGAAATAGTAATGGTAAGAACTTTCTATACCTTTCTTTTTAAGTTCTTCAACGATATACTTATGATCGTTATCTATTCTATGCGGGTTTCCCCAGATCAGATTACTATTAAAGTCACCCAGAATAAGGGTATTGTCAGCTTTAATAAACGATTCATAATGATTTAAAGACATTTTTAATTGTCTAATGTAATTTTTATGGTTCTTAGTTTTCTTTCCAACCATTTGAGTCCAAACACTAATTAAATTATAACTAATGTGTTTTCTAGAAACACTTAATGGAAGAATATATTTATAGGAATCATCGTAATCTTCACATAGTGATATCTTAAATTCATTAAATGTTATTACGCCCAAACCTTTCTTAGGATTATCCCCAATCCAATAAATATCTGAGGGTGTATTTGAGAATAAGTCAAAGTTTATCGTTTTTAAATCTTCACATTCTTGAATCACAATTATGTCAGGGTTTTCAGGGAATATTAAGCTATACTCCTTCCTGAATTTCATCTTACAGTTCCATGTGATAATTTTCATATTGTTGAAATCCTTCTGATTAAATTGATGCGAGTCTGAATCAATAGTAATTCATTCCGTTTACCCGCCAAGTCTAAAATATTAGGATTAGACACACTTTTTACATGTCACATCTGGGTGTATAGCATAGTCACCATAACATGTTGGTCTTCAATTTTTTTAAAATAAAAAAATAAACCATGACTGA
>Ga0209715_1000145_pt1 | contig 61871 bp, 38 predicted proteins | sample COGITO_mtgs_1205_2_FD_184809 | JGI IMG/M metagenome (GOLD analysis project Ga0209715, IMG submission 184809) | Pelagic marine microbial communities from North Sea - COGITO_mtgs_120503 (SPAdes) (version 2) | ecosystem: Environmental > Aquatic > Marine > Epipelagic ... | reverse complement strand
TGAGCCTGAACCTGAGCCAGAACCAGAACCAGAACCTGAGCCTGAGCCTGAGCCAGAACCTGAACCTGAGCCTGAACCAGAGCCTGAACCTGAACCTGAACCTGAACCTGAACCTGAACCTGAGCCTGAGCCAGAACCTGAACCTGAACCTGAACCAGAGCCTGAGCCAGAACCAGAGCCAGAGCCTGAACCTGAGCCCGAACCAATACCAGAGCCCGAACCTGAACCTGAGCCTGAACCAGAGCCTGAGCCAGAACCAGAGCCTGAACCTGAGCCAGAACCAGAACCAGAGCCAGAACCAGAGCCAGAACCTGAACCTGAACCAGAACCTGAACCTGAACCTGAACCTGAGCCTGAACCAGAACCAGAGCCTGAGCCTGAGCCTGAACCTGAACCCGAACCAGAACCAGAACCTGAACCAGAGCCTGAACCAGAGCCTGAACCAGAGCCTGAACCAGAGCCTGAACCTGAGCCTGAACCAGAACCAGAACCTGAACCAGAGCCCGAACCAATACCAGAACCTGAACCAGAACCAGAACCAATACCAGAACCTGAACCAGAACCAGAGCCCGAACCAATACCAGAGCCCGAACCAATACCAGAGCCAGAACCAGAACCAGAACCTGAACCTGAACCAGAGCCAGAACCAGAGCCAGAACCAGAACCAGAGCCTGAACCAATACCAGAGCCAGAACCAGAACCAGAGCCTGAACCTGAACCTGAAATACCTCAAGGAAGTTTCTTTATTCACCCTTTTTACATAGATCTGATTGATAATGACTTCTTCACTAACTTATACAAAACACAAATTTTATTCGTTCCAGTAGAACAAATATTACGAGAAATTGATAATAGTTTAGAAGTTCCAACTAATAGAACAGATGCACAATTATTACAAGATGAATTTGATAGAACTACAAAAGAAATGCAATTTTTAACAATGCATCGTGCAATTAAGTATAATTTAATACTTATAAGATTAGAACAAGGTGGTAGTGGTAACTACGGAGCGTATTTTAGATTAATAAAATCTAGTTCTGAAAATGCAGAAATATTTAAACATCCATTTGGCACAGGTCAAGGTACAGGTAATAATTCAGTAGGTACATCGTCATATAATAATCTTTTTACAAATGCAATAGTAAATGAATTAGAAGGAGATGAAGGATATGATGATGGTGAAACAGTATTGAATATTAACGGAAGTACTAGATTACATATACGATATAGTGGTGAAGATCAACCTCCAGAGCCAGAGCCTGAACCAGAGCCAGAACCTGAGCCAGAGCCTGAACCAGAACCAGAACCAGAACCAGAGCCAGAACCAGAACCTGAACCAATACCAGAACCTGAACCAATACCAGAACCGGAACCTGAGCCAGAGCCAGAACCAGAGCCAGAGCCAGAGCCAGAACCGGAGCCTGAACCTGAGCCTGAACCCGAAATACAATATTTAACATCTAATATGGAAATAGAAAACGTAATAGGTAATACATTTAGGGTATTAATTAGTGAAATTATTGATGATAATGGTCCATTAAGTGAATTATACGACAATAATATTGATGACAATATAGCGGAAAAACAAACACAAAAATTAATATTTATTGATCACGATTTTAAACAATACTATTTATTATTGAAAAACTATAAGTTTGATATTGTAGAAGGTGACATTGAAGTACTTGCAAATATATATTCATTAATACCGGTTAATCATCCGGATGCATATATTGCATTTTTACCTTATGGTACTGGTCCTCAACATCAATCTTGGGATATAAGTTGGGAGAATTATGTTACTTTGGCAGATTTAATGAGTAGTGCTTCAACCATAAAAGTAAGATATTATGGTTTAGATCCAGAGCCGGAGCCAGAACCTGAACCTGAACCTGAACCAGAACCAGAGCCTGAACCTGAACCTGAACCAGAACCTGAACCTGAACCTGAACCGGAACCTGAGCCAATACCAGAACCAGAACCTGAACCTGAGCCAGAGCCAGAACCTGAACCTGAACCTGAACCTGAACCTGAACCTGAACCTGAACCTGAGCCAGAACCAGAACCTGAACCTGAGCCTGAGCCTGAACCCGAACCTGAGCCGGAACCCGAACCTGAGCCTGAACCCGAACCAGAGCCTGAACCAGAGCCTGAACCAGAGCCTGAGCCAATACCAGAACCTGAACCAGAACCTGAACCCGAACCTGAACCTGAACCCGAACCTGAACCTGAACCTGAGCCAGAACCTGAACCTGAGCCAGAACCAGAACCTGAACCTGAACCTGAACCCGAACCTGAACCTGAACCCGAACCTGAACCTGAACCAGAACCTGAGCCTGAACCAGAACCTGAACCTGAACCTGAACCTGAACCAATACCAGAACCTGAACCAGAACCTGAACCAGAACCTGAGCCAGAACCTGAACCAGAGCCTGAACCTGAGCCTGAACCAGAACCAGAGCCGGAACCAGAACCTGAACCTGAACCTGAACCTGAACCTGAACCTGAACCTGAACCTGAACCTGAACCAGAACCTGAACCTGAACCAGAACCAGAACCAGAGCCAGAGCCTGAACCTGAACCTGAACCAGAGCCTGAGCCAGAGCCTGAGCCTGAGCCTGAACCAGAACCTGAGCCTGAGCCAGAACCAGAACCAGAGCCTGAACCTGAACCGGAACCGGAACCGGAACCTGAACCTGAACCTGAGCCTGAACCAGAGCCTGAACCTGAGCCTGAACCAGAACCTGAACCTGAGCCTGAACCAGAGCCTGAACCTGAACCTGAACCTGAACCAGAGCCTGAACCTGAACCTGAACCAGAGCCTGAACCAGAGCCTGAACCAGAACCTGAACCTGAGCCTGAACCAGAGCCGGAACCTGAACCTGAACCTGAACCTGAACCAGAGCCTGAACCTGAGCCTGAACCAGAGCCTGAACCCGAACCTGAGCCTGAACCCGAACCTGAGCCTGAGCCTGAGCCTGAACCAGAACCAGAGCCTGAACCTGAACCTGAACCTGAACCTGAACCAGAGCCAATGCCTGAACCAGAGCCTGAACCAGAGCCTGAACCCGAACCAGAGCCTGAACCCGAACCTGAGCCTGAACCTGAGCCAGAACCAGAGCCTGAACCAGAACCTGAGCCAGAGCCTGAACCAGAACCTGAACCAGAACCTGAACCTGAACCAGAGCCTGAGCCTGAACCAGAACCTGAACCTGAACCAGAGCCTGAGCCTGAACCTGAACCTGAACCAGAACCTGAACCAGAACCTGAACCAGAACCAGAACCTGAACCAGAACCTGAACCTGAACCAGAACCTGAACCTGAACCAGAACCTGAACCAGAACCTGAACCAGAACCAGAACCTGAACCAGAACCTGAACCAGAACCAGAACCAGAACCAGAACCAGAACCAGAACCAGAACCAGAACCTGAACCTGAACCTGAACCTGAACCAGAGCCAATGCCAGAACCAGAACCAGAACCTGAACCAGAGCCAATGCCAGAACCAGAGCCGGAACCTGAACCAGAACCAGAACCAGAACCAGAACCTGAACCTGAACCTGAACCTGAACCTGAGCCGGAACCAGAACCTGAACCAATGCCAGAACCAGAGCCGGAACCAGAACCTGAACCTGAGCCAGAACCAGAACCAGAACCTGAACCAGAACCAGAACCAGAACCTGAACCAGAACCTGAACCAGAACCTGAACCTGAACCTGAGCCTGAACCTGAACCTGAGCCAGAACCTGAACCTGAACCTGAGCCAGAACCAGAACCCGAACCAATACCAGAACCTGAACCTGAACCTGAGCCGGAACCAGAACCTGAGCCTGAGCCAGAGCCAGAGCCTGAGCCTGAGCCTGAACCAGAACCTGAACCAGAACCTGAGCCTGAGCCTGAACCAGAGCCTGAGCCAGAGCCAGAGCCTGAGCCAGAGCCTGAGCCAGAGCCTGAACCTGAACCTGAACCTGAACCTGAACCTGAACCAATGCCAGAACCAGAACCTGAGCCAGAACCTGAACCTGAGCCTGAACCTGAACCTGAACCTGAGCCAATGCCAGAACCAGAGCCGGAACCTGAACCAGAACCTGAACCAGAACCTGAACCTGAACCTGAACCTGAACCTGAACCTGAGCCGGAACCAGAACCAGAGCCAGAGCCAGAGCCTGAGCCTGAGCCTGAGCCGGAACCAATACCAGAACCAGAGCCCGAACCAGAGCCTGAACCAATACCAGAGCCAGAACCTGAACCAGAACCTGAACCTGAACCTGAACCTGAACCGGAAATGCCATTTGGAACATTTAAAATAAATGTTACAGAAGTATTTGATGCTAATTTAAGTGATGGGTTCAAAAATTTATTTTCATTAGAAAGGAGTAAGCTGTTAGATATATTGAATATAGATAGTGCTATTGATAATGCGAATGATATGAAAAAGACGCAACAATTCCAAGTGCTTCATCATGTTACTAATGAGGTGTTGTATTTCTTATTATTGAAACATTATAATTTTTACGGTATAGGCTTCAATTATTATACACTCATACCGGCAGATCATAGTAATCTTGATGTAATTTATTTACCATACGGTCCAAAAAATAGTGTTTCAGCAAATAATACTCATCAATCTTGGGATGTTGCATGGCAAGATTATGTAAATGCAGAAACGGCTCTTAGTCAAAACGTACCATTAAAATTAAGATGGACAGCAAATGATGATCCTCCAGAGCCGGAACCAGAGCCAGAACCAATACCAGAGCCAGAACCTGAGCCAGAGCCTGAACCAATACCAGAACCCGAGCCAGAACCTGAACCAATACCAGAACCTGAACCAATACCAGAACCTGAACCAATACCAGAACCTGAACCAATACCAGAGCCAGAGCCAGAACCTGAACCTGAACCCGAACCAGAGCCTGAACCAGAACCAGAACCTGAAATAGAATATTTAACATTTAATATGGAGATTTATAGTTCAGACAGTAGTGAAATTAAAATTAATACACGTCAATTATTAAATACATTTATTGGAACAAATTATCACGATCCATTACCAAATAAAGAATCACAAAGGTTAATTTTGATTACTCAAAATCCATGGAATGAATATTATTTAGTACTTAAAAATTTCAATAAATCTGCAACTAGTGGCGGAGGAGGAGGCGGTGGTGGTGGTAGCTTCTTTACTGTTGATCCTACAGCCTACAGTCATTATGTATTAATTCCATATCAGGTATCAAAACAAGGATTATTTGATATTCCTTATGGAACAATAGCAAATCCAGATCCAGATGAACATCAAGATTGGAATAACATTAATTCAACTTATGGTACACAATTTGTTAATCCAAGTCAATTTATGCAGGATGGTGGTAATATTAGATTACGTTATTTCGGTTTAGATCCAGAGCCTGAGCCTGAGCCTGAACCAGAACCTGAACCTGAACCTGAACCTGAACCTGAACCAATACCAGAACCTGAACCTGAACCTGAACCTGAACCAGAGCCGGAACCTGAACCTGAACCTGAACCTGAACCGGAGCCTGAACCAATACCAGAACCTGAGCCTGAACCAGAACCAGAACCAGAGCCGGAACCTGAACCAGAACCTGAGCCTGAACCTGAGCCTGAACCAATACCAGAACCTGAGCCTGAACCAGAACCAGAACCTGAACCAGAACCAGAACCAGAACCTGAACCTGAACCCGAACCCGAACCTGAACCTGAACCTGAACCTGAACCTGAACCGGAACCGGAGCCTGAACCAGAGCCAGAACCTGAACCAGAACCTGAACCTGAACCTGAGCCAGAACCTGAACCTGAGCCAGAACCAGAACCGGAACCTGAACCTGAACCTGAACCTGAACCTGAACCTGAACCTGAGCCAGAACCTGAACCTGAACCTGAACCTGAACCAGAACCTGAACCAGAACCTGAGCCTGAACCTGAACCTGAGCCAGAACCAGAACCGGAACCTGAACCTGAGCCAGAGCCTGAACCTGAGCCAGAACCTGAACCAGAGCCAGAACCTGAACCAGAGCCAGAACCTGAACCAGAACCTGAACCAGAACCTGAACCTGAACCGGAACCTGAACCTGAGCCAGAACCAGAGCCTGAACCTGAACCTGAACCAGAACCAGAGCCTGAACCTGAACCAGAGCCTGAACCAGAACCAGAGCCTGAACCAGAACCAGAGCCTGAACCAGAACCTGAACCTGAGCCAGAACCAGAGCCAGAACCAGAACCTGAACCAGAACCTGAACCTGAGCCAGAACCCGAGCCAGAACCAGAACCTGAACCAGAACCAGAGCCTGAACCAGAACCAGAGCCTGAACCAGAACCAGAACCAGAACCAGAGCCTGAACCGGAGCCAGAACCAGAGCCAGAACCAGAACCTGAACCAGAACCTGAACCTGAGCCAGAACCCGAGCCAGAACCTGAACCTGAACCAGAACCCGAACCAGAACCCGAACCTGAGCCTGAACCTGAACCAGAACCTGAACCAATACCAGAACCTGAACCAATACCAGAACCTGAACCAATACCAGAACCAGAACCCGAACCAGAACCTGAACCAGAACCAGAACCGGAACCAGAACCAGAACCTGAACCCGAACCAGAACCAGAACCCGAACCAGAACCAATACCAGAACCCGAACCTGAACCTGAGCCTGAACCTGAACCTGAACCTGAACCTGAACCAGAGCCTGAACCAGAGCCTGAACCAGAACCAGAGCCTGAACCAGAGCCTGAACCCGAACCCGAACCCGAACCAGAACCAGAACCAGAGCCTGAACCAGAACCTGAGCCAGAGCCTGAACCAGAACCTGAACCAGAACCTGAACCTGAACCTGAACCTGAGCCGGAACCAGAACCAGAGCCGGAACCAGAACCAGAACCTGAACCAGAACCAGAACCAGAACCAGAATATGGTCCATTAATGGAAGTATATGTATCAAAAGTTACAAGTGAAAATCCACAATATGAATTTTATAACAATAATGGTGAAAAAATAAACAATTTTACTATTGATATTCGAAGACCACATAAATTTTATAGATTACAAACAGATACGGTTGCTCCATTTTATATTAGTGATATAGGTGTTAGGCAATCCCATAGTAATGAAATAAGAATAATAGGTGATGGTACACATTTAACAGAAGCTGGAAAATATAGTGGAGGTATAACAGGTATATCAGGTATATCAGGATCATATCAAAGTTTTACTGTATATTTTTATTATGACTTTTCAATTGAAGAAGGTAGCAATGATAAATTACACTATTTCTCAACAAAAACTAGTAGCGGTACAGCGTATGACGGAGAATTTACATTAATAGATGGGTTCCAACCACAACCAGAACCTGAACCTGAACCAGAACCTGAACCAGAACCTGAACCTGAACCTGAACCAGAACCTGAGCCTGAACCAGAACCAGAACCTGAGCCTGAACCAGAACCAGAACCAGAACCAGAAGAAAATCCTATATACATCACTTATTTAGACGGTTATATACACGGTGCAAAAGGAGAAATTATAGATATTAGTACAAATGAAATATTAGAAACATTTTATACAAATGATAATGGTGAACAAGAATTACAAACATTATTATCTCAATTACAAACACGTGCCGGAGAGTTATATAAAATTAGATTTACTTCAGGAACTGATATATCCACAGACGAAAGTGTAGTAGTGACAAATTCGAATATAATTAGTTATAATAGTATTGCAGACGATAATGATAACAGATTTATTTATGCAACTCCAATGACAACAGTAAAAACAAAAGTATTAGAATTACTTATAGCTCACGAAGAACAAGGTAACATTATCGCAGGAGCAACTGACGAAGATATGAGTAATACAGATATAAGCGGTAATGGTAATAGTGGAAATTATTAATAAAATAATAAATCAATAAAATAATAAATCAATGAATAAAAAATTTATCCATTGATTATATATCACAAATGTCAACTACAAACAAATTTAAGTTAGCAACAGCAACTAATTGGGTAAGTAATGCATTTGGATTTACTGAGGCTTCATTCGAAGATGATTTTATTTCGTCGAATAGCGAAGAGGCCTTTAAAAAATCGACAAAAATAAATTTAGTAATAGAAACAATTAGTGAAATAACGAATGTAGATACAAATACCATATTTGATGCAATATCGATCCAAATTATGGATACATCAGGAGGTACTATAGATTTTAGTGACGATGCAACAATTGAAACAATTTTATCAAATGCACGTATTCCTGATATTTCAGGCAATCCAACAACCGCAGAAATAGTTGCTATTGCAAATTCAAAAGTCGTAGCAAAAAATATAGATGAAATAATAGATGCAAGTGGAGTGAGTGATTTTGAAGCAGATGAAGATTATACAAATTCTGAATATGAATCGAAATTTAATAAATTTGCTGAAGACAAAGTGAAGTTAATAAAATCATTAAAAAATTATGTTACAACTAATAAAAGTAGTGTGATAAATCAATCTACTATGAAAAATAACGTAATAAGTGAAAAAGAAAATTTTTCATTAGATAGATTGCGTCGAAATGAAGTAGCAACAGAATTTGTACCAAGTGAGTCAGATACTGCAGAAAGTACAATTCAAGTAGATGCGATTGAAGTAATAGAAGTACCTTCTTTTCAACCTACAAATAAAACGCAATTATTTACTGCAGTGGATGAATGGTTAGAAGGAAGTAGAACAAATGGAAATATTAAAAGATGGGACGTATCATTAATTGAAGATTTTTCCGAATTATTTAAAGATGGTAGAGCAAAAACAGTAGGAAGTGGATTTATTGATGCATCTGGATTTAATGATGATATAACAACCTGGAAACCAATAAAAGCAACAAATATGTCAAGTATGTTTGAAGGAGCATCTTCTTTTAACCAAACATTATATGGTTGGTCAACAAGAAAAGTAACAAATATGTCAAATATGTTTAAAAATGCAACAGCATTTAATGGTAATGTAACAAATTGGAATATTTCAAATGTTACTAATATAAGTGGTTGTTTTGAAGGAGCAATCGCATTTGATGTAAATATAGGATCATGGAATTTATCTAGTGTATTAAACGCAAGTTCTATGTTTAAAAATGCGACAAGTTTTAATAAAGATTTGACTTCATGGAACGTTTCAAATATAGAAAATATGACAAGTATGTTTGAAGGTGCAACATCATTCAATAAATATATTCTACATTGGGTTATAAAAACTCAAGATGAAAATCAACAATCAGTAACAGTAACTTTTACAAACATGTTTAAAGACGCGACCGCTTTTAATACTATTTACAACAATTTGTCTCAACAAACAGATTATACTGATGGTGAAACTCCATTGATTACTTTTTTCGGAAAACCAACGGTAAATACAATTAATGATAATAATTTTAAATTAATAGTACAATTATGGTTAAGAGATCCAACATTATCATTGTTTAATACTTCGTCAAATAAACCATATTTTGGTTCTATAAATACATGGAATGTATCTGCGGTAACAGATATGACTAATACATTTTTAAATGCAACCAGCTTTAATGATAATATATCAAGTTGGTCTGTATCAAATGTAACAAATTTTACAAATATATTTAAAGGCGCAACAGCATTTAATCAATATATACTACCTTGGACAGTAAGTGAAACAGCAACATTAACAAATATGTTTAATGGCGCAACAGCATTTCACACTGGGTTTTATCCAACAGATCCAGGATATACTACTAATAATCATACTCCTTCATACGATTTTTTTAATTCACCAGTAGGTAACGCGATAACAGATAGTAATATTCGTCAATTAATAAATTGGTGGTTTTTAAATCCAAATAGAGATGTTTTTACAAATTCATCAAATGTCCCATATTTTGGAAACATTACAAGTTGGGACGTGAGTAATGTTAGTGATATGAGTTCTTTGTTTAGTGGAAGAACCACGTTTAATGAAGATATAACAAGCTGGAATGTATCAAGTGTAACAAATTTCGATAGTATGTTTTCTGGAGCAACAAATTTTAATCAAATATTATCTTTTTGGAACGTAGATGCATTCACGCTATATGATTTTGAAGTAAATGCACAAGGATGGAGTTCAATTGGAGGTTCAGGGTCAAATAAATTTTCCCGTACAACAGCTGCGGGAAGTGCAGTTAGTGGCAGTTATTCAATATCAGATGGTAATTTGATAAACAGAGATGCATCTCATGGATTAAAAACAATGAGGTCTCCAGAATTTAATTTAAATTCTGATGCAGAAATTACATTTTATTTAACTGGTGGATCAGGACGAGTTTCTGTATCATCTAATTTTTCTTCTGTTCCCTCTGATTTTATTGGATTATGTTTAAGAGATGCAAGTGCAAACAGTGCTTCATATGGTGAATATATTGCTCATTCTTTAAAAAGTTATGATAGTAGTTCATGGGAATTTAAAAGATTAACATCATCAGATGTGTTTGGAGGAAGTGGTTATCCACACACAGGACCATTCACATTAGATTTAATAGATAATCGCTCTTTGGGATATGGATGGATTGGTTTAGATTATGTAAAAATACCTAAATTTTCAGAAAGTTTAAGTAATATGTTTAATGGTGCAACAGCATTTCAAACTCGTTTTTATGGATTAATTGGTTATAATAGTTCTAACGCAACGCCAAATTCAAAATTATTTAATGTAACTTTAAATGAAAACAATATTACAAATGATAATATTAAATTTTTAGTTGATTTATATATTTTAAAACCAACTGATGATATATTTACTAGTAACTCAAACAGTCCATATTATGGTGATATTACAGTATGGGATATAAGTGGTGTTACTGACATGAGTGAATTATTTAAAAATAGAACAACATTTAATTCAAATATAGGAAATTGGAATGTATCAAATGTTACAACAATGGCAAATATGTTTCAAGGAGCAACAGTATTTAATCAAAATATAGGAAATTGGAACGTAAGTAATGTAGTAAATATGAATTATATGTTTAATAATGCAACCGCATTTAATGGAGATATTGGAAATTGGGAGGTATCAAAAGTAGAAAGTATGTCTTATATGTTTAGTGAGGCAAGAGCATTTAATCAAGATATAGGAGGTTGGAATGTGAGACAAGTGCAATTAATGAATGGCATGTTTCTTTTTAGTAGTGCTGAGAACATTGGTGCATTTGATCAATCATTGACAATGAAAATTGTTACAAACTCTGATAATACAAAGTATATTGCTTGGAATGTAAATAATATAATAGATTTTACTGATTTTATAGGTGCAGGTGCAAGTACTGGATTTTATAATAAATTAAATGCTTCTGATAGTTCTGGTTTTACAATTACAAAAGCGAATTTTGGTATTATTTATGATGTAAGTGGATTAGAATATAACGAAGGAGGAGACGATAAATATCCTACTTTATTAAATGGAAAATCACTCGTTTTTTTCACAGACGCATCAGGTACATTCAAAATATCCAAAGACAATGTAATTATTACAGATATTATTGTCATTGGCGGCGGTGGTGGTGGTTACAAACCCGCAAATACAAATGTGAATAACTATTGGCCAGAAAGCACTCATTCAGTATATCCTGGATTAGGTGGTGATGTGTTGCAATTTAAACCAATGATAGATATTGGTACGAATGATTTGACATTTACTATAGAAATTGGTGAAGGTGGTGAATACAATGCATCTGGAAGTAATACAACAGTGAGCTATACGCATAATAGCGTATCAACAACATTAACTGCAAAAGGTGGTAGTGTTGGTTATACTCATCATAATCATATAGGAAGAGAAGTAGATTTAATAAAATTATATTGTGGTGGTAGTGGTGGTTTAACAAGTGGTAATAATGCGCCCTTAGGAGGTGGTGGAGGTGGTGGAAACAATGGTGCATTTATAGCAGGAACCGGTGGACAAGGTGGTGGTCAAAGTACAACATTAACAGGAGGTGCAGGAGGTGCAGGAGGTCGTGGTAATTTTCACAGATGGCGTATAAGAGCAGGAAGTCATGGAACACCTAGTATCTATGGAGGTGGAGGAGGTGGAGGTGGAGCAATAAACGATAGAAGAAATTCTGCAGGTGGAAAAGGAGGAGGAGGTAGTGAAGGAGAACCATATATTTCTGCAACAGGTGGCTCAGGAAGATTAGGTGGACCTGGTAGCGGAGGAAGCGGTGGTATAAATACAGGTGGAGGAGGTGGTTCCGGTGGAAATAGTTATATAGCAAATCAATGGTATGGATATACCAATACAGGAAAACCTTATTATTTGTCGGGGTATGGTGGTACAGGTGGATCGGGTATGGTGATTATTGGATTTATAGAAAATAATGTAGCATCCATATCAAATGCAGATTTTCCAACATTAGTTAATTTATGGTTAACAAGTCCAAGCGATGCACAATTCACAAATTCATCTAATAGTCCATATTATGGTAGTATTGATATATGGAATGTTTCAAGCGTAACCGATATGAGTGGTGCATTTTTAGACGCAAGTGGATTTAATGATGATATTTCTAATTGGAATGTTTCGAATGTAACAGATATGACAAATATGTTTAAAGGTGCCGCACTTTTCAATCAATCGATTGGTAAATGGACAGTAACAAATGTTACAAAAATGGACGCAATGTTTGAAGACGCAACATCTTTTAATAAATATATTTTTAATTGGAACCCAACAAGTATTACATTTGAGAACATGTTCAAAGGAGCAACATCTTTTCAAACAAATTATTACCCTATTCGTAATTATTATGATGTTTCTGGAAACAAACCCGTTTCATTAAATATAGTTATTAATAATAATATTATTAATGATGCTAATATAAAACAACTTGTTGATATTTGGGATTTATCTCCATATAACGATATTTTCAGAAATTCAACTAATCATATATATTTAAATAGAATTGATAATTGGGATGTATCAAATGTAACAAATATGAGTGAATTGTTTTTAAATAAAACCACATTTGGTCATGTTACCTTGGATAATATAACAACATGGAATGTATCAAATGTAACAAATACGACTTCTATGTTTAAAGGAGCTTCTATTTTTAATCAAAATATTTCAAGTTGGGATGTATCAAGTGTAACAAATATGACAAGTATGTTTGAAGATGCTGTATTATTTAATAAACTTATTATAACATGGACACTTAATGGCAGTGTAACATTAACAAACATGTTTAAAGGAGCAACTGCTTTTCAAAACTACTATTATACAATACGTAATGGTTATGATATAAGTGCAAGTATTACAGGAACAACAATAGCGGCGGATATATATACTCAACATTTAAGTACAACGTCAGATAATGCAGTAACAATGGCCAATCCATATTTATTTAATGATGTTGCTTACGCATCTAATAATTTCATTGGATTAAAAATAGGAACATATACATTAACAGGAGTTACAACTGCACATCCAATTGGTTTTGTAATAGATGATACAGCATTATTTGAAGTAACAAGCGGAACTGTGTATGGAAGTCCAAAAACAATAGAAAGTAAAAGTATTCAACATTATACTGGTACGATAACTTTTGAAGTGAAAGGAGATTTTGGTGTTATAAGTTATAATTGTTATCATCATGGGTATATGGGTGGTCAAAATCGTTTAAGATATGTTGCAAATGATGCCGATGCGAATGAAACAGAATTTATTACACAAGTATCGAGTGGATTATTTGGATTACCTACAGGAAATGTTGTTTCTAATACAAATATAAAACAATTGGTAGATATGTTTACAAAAAATAGTAATAATCCTATTTTTTCCATATCTGTAAACGTACCTTATTTTGGAAAAATTACAACATGGGATGTAAGTGGAGTTACTGATATGAATAGTCTTTTTCAAAATAAAACAACTTTTAATGATAATATAATAAATTGGGATGTAAGTGGCGTTACAGATTTTACAAGTATGTTTAATGGTGCAACATCTTTTAATATGTATATTTTCAATTGGGTAATTTCAAATAGTAGTGCAACATTTACAGACATGTTTAAAGACGCAACATCATTCCATAAATATTATTATCCAATAAGATATCATTATACCAATTCAGCTACACCAGAATATAGTTTATTTAATCAAACTGGTTCATCGCTGAGTAATATTGATAATAATAATTTATCGATTTACATTGATATGTACAAAAATGATGGAAAAAATCCTTTTTTAATAGATATGTCAAATTGGAATATTAGTAGTGTAACCGATATGAGTGGAGCTTTTGCAGATTTTAATTTTACAACAGATATAAGTAATATTTTATTATGGTGGAGTACAGGTAGAAATTTGAATGATCATCGTGCAACTGGATACGGTTCAGCCGGTGGAAAAAGATATGGTCCAAATGCAAGAAAAAATTGGCAAGGTACTGGGTTATATGAAGTTAAATTAACCGTTGATGGTACTGAAGTAGATTGGGTTGGAAATTCAGCGAATTTTATAACAGCAAATCAAACACAAACAATAAGCGGTTTAACTAGTGTGGATCAATTACAAATGACAAGTGCTAGATTAGGAGGAGGGTTTAGCGTGGGTAGTAATAACTTAGCAAGTGCTATTTTCAAAGATCCTACTGAAGATGGTTGTTTTTATGTTTTTGCCAAATATACAAAAAGAGGATGGATCCCAAATGTACCTTTATGGCACTATAATCTTTGGATGCAGAAAGTGAAATTTTCATTAGTAGGTTCAGTATTAACAGTAGATTATGTTTATTTATATGTAACAAATGCACATCTTGCAGAAACGGTTCAATTAAGTAATTGGGATGTTACAAATGTTACAAATTTTACAAATATGTTTAAAAATGCAGTAAATTTCAAACAATATATTAATTCATGGAGCGTTAGTAATAGTGCAACTTTAACAAATATGTTTCAAGGGGCAACCGAATATAATAATTTATATTATCCAACAAGCACTGTATACACTAGTAACGGAACTCCAACAAGTGGATTTTTTGGTTTAGGTACTACATTATCTACTACTAATTTACCTATATTTGTGAGTTGGTGGTTGAATAATGCGAATAGATTAAATAATCCAATTTTCATAAATAGTAAATATGAACCATATTTTGGTGATATCAATGATTGGAATGTGGGTGCAGTAACTGATATGAGTGGTATTTTTCAAGATACTATTTTCAATGACAATATATCAAATTGGGACGTTTCAAATGTTACGGATTTCAGAAATATGTTCAAAGATAATACTAGTTTTAATAAGTATATTTCTTCATGGGAGGTTACTTGTGACGATGCATCTTTGAATGATATGTTTTCTGGTTCAACATTATTTAATAGTTATTATTTTCCAACATCTCCAGGATATGAAATAACAGGTTCTCCATTAACTACATTTTTCAATTTAACAGGAACAACAATTAATAATGATAATATAAATAAAATTATTGATTGGTGGATATTAGTACCAAGTAATCCTATTTTTACAGATGCAACATCTAACCCATATTTTGGTACAATAGATACCTGGGATGTAAGTAACGTCACTGATATGAGTGGTTTATTTCAAGATAAAACAACATTCAATAATTCTATAGAAAATTGGAATGTATCAAATGTAACAAACATGTCAAATATATTTAAAAATGCAACATCATTTACAAATTCTCTTGTATTATGGAATGTATCAAATGTAACAAATATGAGTTCTATGTTTGAAGGAGCAACTAGTTTTAATGGGGTCTTGGATAATTGGAATACAATTAACGTGACTGATATGAGTGGTATGTTTATGGGCGCAGCTGCTTTTAATTCAAATATAGTACGTTGGGAAACATCCAATGTAACAACCATGAATTCTATGTTTAAGAATGCAAGTAGCTTTAATAAACAAGTAAAACAGGATATTATTGTAACCTATTATGACACAGTAACTAAATTATTAAACAGTGATGCAAATAGTGGATTTCAAAAAATTAATTTAGTTACATGGAATACAAATAAAGTTACTGATTACACGGATATGTTTTCAGGATCAGGATTAATTAGCAATGGTTATAATGCAACTCCAACTATTGATGACTTTTCTCCATTATTTACAGTTAACAATGCCAATTTTCACCAAGGTGGATCTGAAAAATTCCCTTATTTAACTAATGGTAAATCCGTATTATATTTCACTGAAGGTTCAAGTATATTAACAGTTAAAAATTCTAATATTAAAATTACAGATATAGTAGTTATTGGTGGTGGTAGTGGTGCAATAAATCAAGGTGTTGATTGGTATACTGATGCAAATGGAGCAACTGATGCGTCTGCAGCGTTATTTAATGATACTCCCGGAAAACATTTACATATATCTACACCATCATATAGTTATAATTATTCTAATAAGATCAAAGAATTATCTAGACCTCGTATTGCTGGTGGAAAAGGAGGAAGTATTATTCAGAAAAAAGCAAGATTTACTACAAATGTAGATATGAGTTTTAATATTAATGTTGGAGAGCGGGGAGAATTTCAATATGATGGTTCAAATACAATTATAAGTTATTATGAAAGTGGAGAATTAAATAACATTATTGCAAACGGAGGAACAAGAAATACTGACGTTTGGACAATAAATACGAACGGTGATGCTACATGGACGGTTGAAGATATTAACCCACAACAAGGAACATTAATAACATTGAATAATTTATATTATGGTGGTGATGGTGGTGGTGGTAGTATTGGAAATGCACCACTAGGTGGAGGTGGTGGAATGGGAGGTAGTGGTGGTATTAAAGGTGTAAGTATTGGTTATGGAGCTGCATTTGCAGGCGGAGGTCAGAGTGATACATTATTGGGAGCAAAAGGTGATTCAGTTGTTCCAACGAATGTAAATTGGGGTAATAACCATAATGGATACAATGGTACAACAAGTGTGTATGGTGGAAGTGGCGGAACTGGTGGTAGAGCAATTACTTCATGGAGGTTAGGAGTTGGTGGAACTGGTGGTGTAGGAGGGGGTGGATTTACAGATGATGTAGGTGGAACACAATCTGGTAATTTTGTATTGGATGGTGGTGCAGGTGGTGGAGGAAATGCTGGTATAAATACGGGAGGTGGAGGTGGTCAAGGAGGATTAAAATCTCAGCGGTATTATAGTAATTCCATATACAATAGTTATTATTATACTGGAAATGGAGGCGCGGGTGGATCTGGTATTGCAATGATCGCATTTATTTTAGATGCAACAGTTAGTGAAATTAATGATAATAATATTCATTCTATTGTTGATGATTACTTAGAAAATTCAAATAATGATAAATTTATTAATAGTAATAATAATCCATATTTCGGGTCTATTGATTTATGGAATGTTTCCAGTGTTACGAATATGCATGGATTATTTGAAAACAATAGAGCAAGAAAAGATGGATTAGGAAATATAGATACTAGTAGTTTTAATATAGACATATCTTTATGGAATGTTTCCAATGTTCAACAATTTGGTAGTATGTTTAAAAACGCTTCAAGTTTCAATAAAGATATTGGTAATAATTGGTCCCCACAAGTTGATAATATTATTGATATGGATGATATGTTTTCTGGAGCAACGGCATTTAATGAAAAATGGGATATAAACGGATTAAATTTTGTTAGTAATCCTATTAAAGCATTCTTTGTATTGGATAATGAAACATTGTTTCCTCCACCTGAACCTGAACCGGAGCCTGAACCGGAGCCTGAACCGGAGCCTGAACCAGAACCTGAACCGGAACCTTTGTCATTTGTACAGAATAATGCAAATCAGGGTTATATTAAAAATGCAACATGGAATTTAGTTGATTTAAGTAATTTTCAAATAATAGTAACTGGAACAACTGGAAGTCAAGGAGAAATTGATTTTACTTATCCATATATTGATGATTTACCTGATTTATACAGAATAGATATTCTTCCAGGTGGTATAGATATTGCAACAAATAAAGCAACAAAAATAACTTTGTCTGATATATTTACTAAAAATCAAGCAAAAACTGCAGCAATTAGTGGAATTCGGCCTTCTGTTAATCCAATAACAACAGTAAGAGCTAGTATTATAGAAGATAAAATTATTAATAATGATGATTTAACCGTTACATTAGATGATATTATTTCCGAATCGACTTCAATTGTTGCTGTAGCTTTTGATCTTAGTGAAAATGATATTGGATTAGATTATATTGAAGAAAAAAATACAAAATTAATGAAAGTCTCGGTGAAATTAAGTACAATAACAGATGCAATTGCAAATATATGTAGTTCTCAAACATCAATATCATCTAATACAGTTATATTGTCTCTTGGAAAAGCTGTACAAGATAATGTGGATTCTGAAGGTAATGTCTCTATTTTTAGTCTGTCAAATTCAACTAATGTTACTAGTATACTTGGGAATATTGAAACGCGTGATAATATAAATTTTAATTCAAATGTATTAAATAATGCAATTGTTGTTTCAGAGGTTGTTGTAGATGAAATTGAAAATACAACTGAAACAAATGATTTTCAACAAGTAATGAGAGATACTAAAACAATATCTGTAGCAACAATAAATTATACTGAAAATACAAATAATAGTGATAATAGTTTTAATATAACAAATGTAACTTCATCTATACAAGACGAAAAAGATAATGTTGAAATTTTCCAAATTTTTCAAAATCCACCTGAACCTGAACCTGAACCTGAACCAGAACCTGAACCTGAACCTGAGCCTGAACCTGAACCTGAACCTGAACCTGAACCTGAACCTGAACCTATACCTGAACCTGAACCTATACCTGAACCTGAACCAGAACCTGAACCTATACCAGAACCTGAACCTATACCTGAACCTGAACCAATTCCAGAACCTGAACCAATTCCAGAACCTGAACCAATTCCAGAACCAGAACCGGAACCGGAGCCTATACCGGAGCCTGAACCAATGCCAGAACCTGAACCTGAACCTGAACCTGAACCTGAACCTGAGCCTGAACCAGAACCGGAACCTGAGCCAGAACCGGAACCTGAGCCTATACCAGAACCTGAACCAATACCTGAACCAGAACCTATACCAGAACCTGAACCAATACCTGAACCAGAACCTATACCAGAACCTGAACCTGAGCCAGAACCAATGCCAGAGCCAGAACCAATACCAGAGCCTCAGCCTGAGCCTGAGCCAATGCCAGAACCTGAACCTGAACCTGAACCAGAACCTGAACCAGAACCTGAACCAGAGCCTGAACCTGAACCAGAACCGGAACCTGAGCCTATACCAGAACCTGAACCAATACCTGAACCAGAACCTATACCAGAACCTGAACCTGAGCCTGAGCCAATGCCAGAACCAGAGCCTGAACCAGAGCCAGAACCTGAACCTGAACCTGAGCCAATACCAGAACCAGAACCTGAACCTGAACCAATGCCAGAACCTGAACCTGAGCCTGAACCAGAACCTGAACCGGAACCTGAACCTGAGCCTGAACCAATGCCAGAACCTGAACCAGAACCTGAACCAGAACCCGAGCCTGAACCAGAGCCAGAACCTGAACCTGAACCTGAGCCAATACCAGAACCAGAACCAGAACCTGAGCCAATGCCAGAACCTGAACCTGAGCCTGAACCTGATGTGTTTATTGACTATTTAAATATTACTTCAACATCAATAACAAAAGAAAGTACATCATATATTTCTAACATCTTTACTTTAGACTTAAGTTCAAATAATGTTGTATTAGCAAATACAATGTCAACAAGCATAACTGGTACAGTTTATCAAGGATCTGGAAGTGAAGATACATATAATGGTTCAAATATGAACAATTCTACTCATTTAGCTATTGGTACTGAAACGCCAAGATTATTACCACAAGAAACTACAAATGATACTACAGCATTAAACTGGAATAATCTAACCAATCAAATATGGTTTAAAGAAGGAGTATCAACAACAACAATTAAAGTTGCAGAAATAACATTAGCAACAAATGCATCAGGTACAGTTCAATACTTATATGCAGATGAAAGACAAAATATATACGCAATTTATAACTTAGATGTATCAAATGGTTATATTGTAAAAAACACTTCAAATAATTAAACGAATAACAATGAAAAATTATTTTATTTGTATAAAATAATTTTTAACAAGTATATATATACCTATGTCAACCGGATTAACACAAAGATATTATACAGGAGGTTATTATGGTGATGACCTTAATTGGTATGATAACCAAAGTTATACAGAAAGTACTGTAACAGCAACAATTAATGAAAATGTTTATGGACAAGGTATAGGAGATAATAAAAGTTTTAGATGGCATGGATATATTACACCAAAAACATCAGGTACATGGGAGTTCTATACAAATTCAGATGACAGTTCTCGTTTATATATTGCACCATTGGGAACAATGTTTACAAGTAATGAACCCAATACAGGGTTAAATTCAATTGCAAGTAATAACACATATTATATTGTAAATAATTCTGGTACACATGGAGGGCAAGATAAATATGGTTCAATATCATTAAATGTAAATACAACATATGAAATAATATTATATTATGGTGAAGCTACTAGTGGAGAACAATGTTATTTTGGTTGGAAACCTCCCGGTGTAGGAACATCTAATAATCATAATACATTTTATAAAAATATGAGTGATAGTACATCCGAAACTTATATTACTTTTTCATTAATACCGTATAATGATATTTATGTTAAAGTTGATAGTTCAAGCGTATCGCCTTATTATTCTTTTTATGAAAGCGATAGTGCTTCTACTGCTATTAGTAATTTTGAAATAGATACTACAAAAAAATATCGATTTTTGAGGAAAAATGATGAAACAGCTCATCCTTTTTATATTAGTGATGTTGGTTATGAACAACAACCGACGACTTCAATTACAATTACAGGCGATGGAGCATACAATGATGGTATTGAAGGTAGTGAAGGTATTGTTCTTAGTTTTAATAGTTGGAACCCAGATACAAATACATTATATTTTTATTGTACATCACACTCTAATATGATAAGTAGTTTTACTATACCAACTGAGGCAAAAGTAAGAAAAATAAAATTATACCAAGTAATAACAACAAGTAATCCATTAAATATTGCAGAAATTCAAGTATGGGTAAATAATACAAATATTGCTTCTAGTAGTTATGATTCTAATAATAGTGCTTCATCAAGTAGTACATTAGGTGGTTATCCAGCCTCAAATATTATTGATAATAATTTAAGTAATTTTGCACATACAGGAAGCAATAGTAGTGTATATGAAGAGTTTATTGTAACTTTAAGTCAAAATTATAATTTAAGTACTATACAATCAGTTATTGTTTATAATAGAAATGGTAACGTTGATAGATTAAGTGGAACCAAGTTAGAAATATTAGATGAAAATAATAATCCAATTGCAAGAACTTATATTATTCATGGAACAAGTATTTTATATTATAGGTTTGACGGCCCCGATTTTGCAAACGCAACAAGTACTTCTAGTATTGCATCAACCACTGCTATTATTAATGATTCTGCATCGAATATTCAATCTGAAGAAATATTGAATTATCTGGTAGATAATTATAGAAATTATTATTCATCTTATGATAAATGGCATATATTATTTAGACAGGATTACAGAACAAGTACCCTATCAGAGTATGGTTATAGTGTAACAAATATATGGAGTGCTATTGAAGATCCAGAAACAACTGCAAAAAATGCTACTGATTACGAACATCCAATGTTTTCTATATTAAATGATATTTCAAATTATAAAAATAATAATAATAAATATCATCTTAAGTATGTTAGTATAAGTAAAGATAATAACAGAATAAAAGAAATACAAGAGTGGAAACAATCACATAATCCTGTAGAAACAATTAATACAAATGATTTAGTTGGTGGATATGTACCTGGATATCAAGCAGTAAATGTAAATTATACAAGTGTAAATACATGGGGAGGATTATCAAAACAATCTACTAATGGTTGGATACATGGAAGCCCAGACGAAACAACTAATACATGGGCAGTAATTGCAGCACAATCTATATATAATAGTGATGCATATAGAGGATTATCTAGCTCTTCGTCTGATACAGGAGCATACAATATAGAATTATGGGCGTTTGTTGAAGGTGGACCAGCGCCACCAGAACCGGAACCGGAACCAGAACCTGAACCTGAACCAGAACCTGAACCAGAACCACTTATTCAATGTTTAAATCAAGAAACAAATAATACAGTAACAATGGCAAATCCATATTTATTTAATAGTGTGCCATATGCAAATTTTGATTATATTGGATTACATATTGGTAGATATACGTTAACTGGTGTAACTAGTGCACATCCAATCGGGTTTGTAATAAATAATACCTCATTATTTGAAGTAATTAGTGGAACTACTTATTTAAGTCCAATAACAATAGAGAGTATAAGCGTACAGCACTATACTGGAACAATAGAGTTTGAAGTAAAAGGTGACTTTGGAACAATTAGTTATAATTGTTATCATCATGGATATATGGGTGGAGAAAATAGATTAAGATATTCTGAAATATGTACGGCTCCAGAACCAGAACCTGAACCAATACCTGAACCAGAGCCAATACCTGAACCGGAACCAATACCTGAACCTGCTCCTGAACCTCCAGTAACTCCTTGGAAATATTATTGGGATTTTAGAAGAAGCAGTACTCCTTCTACATTGTATGATTTAGAAAGTAATCAAGCAGCTTCATTATTAAATGGTACAACTTTAAGTACCGCAAATGGTGCATATTTTTCAGGTGGTTCTAAAAACAGTGCACCGTATATTGATTTACAAGATTTTTTAATTGCTTCTCCGTGTACATTTGAAGTTTATTTTAATTTTGATAATTTTTCAACTTGGGCAAGGGTGGTTGATTTTGGAGATGGACAAGGTGATAAAAATTTGATTATTGCAAGAAACGGATCATCAAATCAATTGACATGGCTACATCAAGGTAATAATGGTAGTGTATCATCATCTAATGTAAATATTAGTGAAGACACATGGTATCATTTTGTTTTTACAATTGATTCTTTAGGGGTCCAGAAAGTTTATATAAATGATGAATTAGTTCAAACAGCAACAGGTAAATATTTAACAGATCCAAGTAGAGCAAGATATAATTGTTGGTTAGGTAGAGCTCAATACGATGATGACAGTTTTGATGGTTATATAAAATATTTCCGTTTTTGGGATACAAGTGTCGATGAAAGCGATGTATCAATATTATATTCAAATAGAGAACAAATAAATTATCTTGGTGAACCAGAGCCAGAGCCAGAGCCAGAACCAGAACCAGAACCGGAACCTATACCAGAACCGGAACCTATACCAGAACCCGAACCTATACCAGAACCCGAACCTATACCAGAACCAGAACCTGAACCAGAACCAGAACCTGAACCTGTACCACCAGAAGGTCCAATTAAAAAATTTAAAGCATCAAATAATTCAAATTTCGTTGAATGTTCAGAATTGCAAATATGGACTAATGGTACTAATATAGCTGAGGACTGTACTACATCACATAGTTCAATGTATCAATCTTATTCTTCTTCTTATGCCGTAAATGGAACATATTATCATGCTGATTATTTTCATTCTCAAAATGGAAGTGGTGAAGAATACTTTATTATTGAATTAAATAGGGGTATATTTGTGTCTGATATCGAATCTATTGTTTATTATAACAGATTTTCTGGTGAAAATGGAAGTGATAGAGCAATAGGATTATGGTTCTCATTAATGGATGAAAATAATAATGTTTTGTATGAATCTTCTACCATGACTAGTGCAAAACGTTATTATAGATGGGATGGTCCTGCATTTGCAAATGCTACAACCGTAACTTCAGATTCTAATTTTTTGAATGGTGTAATTGTTCCAAGTAATGGGGATATTGAAATACATACTATTGATTTAGATCCTGAACCAGAACCTGAACCAGAACTCGAACCAGAACCAGAACCAGAACCAGAACCAGAACCAATACCGGAACCAGAACCGGTACCAGAACCAGAGCCGGAACCCGAACCAATGCCAGAACCAGAGCCAATACCGGAACCAGAGCCAGAACCAGAACCGGAATCAATCATAAATGATACTAATTTCGAAACAATTTTGGATAATTGGTATTCAAACCAATCTGCAACCGAAACAACATATGGTATTGTATCTTCCTGGGATCTAGAACATGTTAATGAAACACTCATGAATAATAAATTAAAAACAATAGCAACAGTATGGAGTGGTGAAAAACAATTTAATTTTTACACAAGTCTTAATATTACTGGTATTAGTAATTCAGCGTTTGTTGATATATGGAATAATAATACAAATATTCGTAATCATATGGATACAAATTTCACTTATACTGGTGACAGTTACAATGTATTTGTAAGTAGTACATATCATAATAGTTTTGAACCAGTAACATCAAATACTCCAAATTCTTATTTTTTCAATAAATACTGGTATATTTTCCATATTGATGTTGCAAGTTCTCTACCTTTACAAATAGAACAATTAATATTTTATGATTCAAATATGAATGAAATATCAGTAAAAGAATATCAAAAGAGTGCAACTTTATTAGGTGGTGGAACAAATAATATTAATATAACATCATTATCAAATGCGTTTGATAGTACAAGTAGTTATTGGGAAACAAGTGCTGTCGGAACATTAATCTTTTATTTCGATGAACTTCCAACATATTACAAGTTCTCAAAAACATCAAATAATTCTATTATTACCTCATGGAAAATATTAAATAGTAATATGCAATTAAGCACACAAAAAATTAAACCATTTAAAAACAACGACTATTTTGGAGATTACAATACTAATGATATTGTTGATATTTACGATTTGAATACGGTTTTATATGGATGGAATTCAGCATATTCAACAACCGATTTAAGTAATGTTATTCAAAATTGGGATACAAATATTTCAATAACGGATAGTAACTGGACATCTTATTTCAATATTGAAAATGAAAGATATCCAAAAACAGAACCAACAATTAATAATAGTAATTTTGGAACAGTTTTAACTGCTTGGAATAATGATAAAGATAGTGCTATAGCAACATATAGGGCTATTTCTTCTTGGGATTTATATGCAGTTGACGATAGTACAATAAATACACAATTAAAAAATATTAGGACATGGGATGGTGATAAACAATTTGAATTGTTTTCAAATATAAATGTATCAAATGTAACAAATCTCGATGGCACTGAAAATAGCACAATATTAAATGGAATATGGACAAATAATACAAATATTAGAAGTTATTTAACTGCAAATAAAAAATATACTGGAGATAGTTCTCATGTTTTTGATAGATATCATGCTAGTTTTGAAGCATCGTCAAATACTCCAAGTAAATATTTCTTTTATAGATATTGGATCATTTTAAATATTAAATCATATTCTGGTACTTTACGTGTTAATCGTATTAATGTCTATGATAAAAATAGTAATTTATTAAATATTCATAGTTATAAGAAGAGTGAAAAGATTATAGGTGGAACAACCAACAATATAAGTGTTGCATCTTTTTCAAATGTTTTATTTAGTGACTTGAGTTATTGGGAACCTGGAAATACTGGTAGTGTTATTTTATATTTCAATACTAGACCTGAGTTTTTGAAATTTACTGGTGCTTATAATGGTTCTAGTATTACTTCATGGGAAGTATTAAATAGTGATATGGATGTATATTCATATTCAAATGATGATAATAACAAACGAATATTTGCTCCTATTCAAAACATGAGTGGAATTGATCAAGATGGTTATATTAGAGACGCAAGCGGTGAGCTTATTGATTTATCCGATAACTCAGTTGTCGCCACTTTTAAAACGGATATGGTGGGTAATTGGAAATTAGATATACCATCATCAAAAATACCAGAATTATACAAGATTAAGTTTTTACCCGGTGGTATTGATATTGCATCTGGAAAGACAATAAACACTACTTATTCTAATGTTGCAACAAAATCAGAAACTACTGCTCTTTCATCAAGTACACTTAATATTACTCCTTTGACTACAGTAAAAGCAAATATTGTTGAAACAAAATACACTGAAAACCCATCTGCAAATCTAGATACAATGATACAAGAATCTAATCAAGCCGTTGCTACTGCATTAGATATACCTTTGGCAAGTATTGGAAATGATTATATTGAAACTCAAGATACAAGTGTTATGAAAGCTGCAACTAAAATTAATTTGATTACACAAACATTAAAAGAAAATATTGCATCTGAAGATAGTTCAGTAACAAATGATAGTGTGTTTGCATCTATTGTCGATACAATTAAAGACAGTACTGAAAAGTTTGATTTTACAAATACCACAAATATTACAAATATTGTTTCTGCAACAAGTTCAAGTGTTAGTGCAACTGTTATTTCTAATTCAACAACAATTGTTTCTAGTGCGTCAACGAATATTGATAATGCTTCAGGTTCAAGTTTTTTGGATATTATGACAGATGTTGTGAAAACAAGTGTTGCTACTGTTGAATTCGTTGAAGCAACTGATAAAACAGCAACAATTAGTTCTAGTAGTATGGAAAGTACAATTGCTACTGAAAAAGAAAATGTTACTGTTGGTGAAATTTTCCAATTTTTACCAGAGCCAGAACCGGAACCTGAACCGGAACCTGAGCCCGAACCTGAACCTGAGCCAGAACCTGAACCTGAACCTGAACCTGAACCCGAACCGGAACCTCAACCGGAGCCAATACCAGAACCTGAACCTGAGCCTGAACCAGAACCTGAACCTGAGCCTGAACCTGAGCCGGAACCTGAACCTGCACCTGAACCTGAACCTGAACCGGAACCTGAACCTGAACCTGAACCGGAACCTGAACCTGAACCTGAACCTGAGCCCGAACCGGAACCTGAGCCCGAACCGGAACCTCAACCGGAGCCAATACCAGAACAACTACTAACGCCTTGGAAATATTATTGGGAATTCAGACAAAATACTACTCCATCTTCAAACTTATTATATGATTTAAAAAATAACCAAACTGCTTCATTATTAAATGGTATAACTTTAAGTACTTCAAATGGAGCATATTTTTCAGGTGGTAGTAACACAACTGCACCATATATTGATTTTGATGATTTTCCAATAGCTTCACCATGTACGTTTGAAATATATTATAAATATGCTAGTAATACTGAATATGGAAGACTTATTGATTTTGGAAATGGACAAAATGATTATAATTTCTTAATATGGAGATATAATACAAGTGATACATTAAACATACTTGCATTTCAAGAAGATTTTAATACTACTCAAACACTTCCCACTAAATCATTATCAAATGCAGCAACTGTAGGTACAGAATATCATTTAGTTATTACAATCGATTCATCAAATACTTTAAAGATATATCTAGATAATGTTCTAGTAAATACAAGTACGAATTGCTATATAATTGATCCAACTGGTGGTAGAAGTAATAATTTTATGGGTAGATCAAACTGGGTTGGTGAACAAAATTTAAATGGTTATATAAAATATTTCCGTTTTTGGGATACAAGTGTTACTGCAACAGACGTATCAATATTATATACAAATAGAGAAACAATAAATTATATTGATGAACCAGAACCAGAACCAGAACCTGAACCAGAACCTGAACCTGAACCAGAACCTGAACCTGAACCACAATATACAGTTATCGTATCAACAACAACAGATTCAACTTCAAGTGGAGATACACCAGAAACATTATATGCTTCTATCTTAACATCAAATGATGAAGATATTTTAATTGATCAAGTTTTATATACTGGTATTAATAATAATCAAACAAAAACAAAAACTTTTTCAATATCACAATTATATCATGAAATTAAAGTGAAAATTTATATTGGTGGTACAAACGGTGTATATTTCAGTGAAATCAAAATAACTTTTAATGATATTGAATATACATTTACAAATATTAATAATACTATTAATAGTAATCAATTAGGAGTAGATAATACAGTAGGATGGTTTGATAGTTATACTACATCAGCTTATTATGGACCAAAATATAGATATTATACCGGCATTTTAAGTTATTCTCCGCCAGAACCAGAACCAGAACCAGAACCTGCACCTGAACCTGAATTATTTAATAAAATAAGAATGATAAGAACTTCGAATGAGGGTCAAGGTATGAATGTTACAGAAATAGAATTATATATAGGTGGAGTAAATATATGTAGAGTAGCTGGTACTGGTACTAGTGCAAGTTCTTCATATGATACTAATAATTTTGATAAGAGCAATGTAATCGATGGACAAAATATTGTCGGTACAAATACTACTAATGGAACTGCTTGGTTGACTACTCTAACCACTGTTGGTACATACGTTCAAGTAAATCTTGTAAATAGTTATGATACTAAAAATATAGAATTTGCAATGGTATATAATAGAAGACATTCTACTGTAGCAGTACATGAAAGAATGCAAGGCGTTTCGTTACAATTATTGAATAATAATGATATTGTTTACACTTATGAAATAAATACTATTCAAGATCATTATAGATTTGATGGAAATGCAATGACTGATCTAATTAGAGCATCATCGCCAGCAAATTTAGTATCTAATTTTACGGATATAATATCTGGACCTGAACCTGAGCCAGAACCTGAACCAGAATCTGAACCTGAGCCTGAACCAGAACCTGAACCAGAATATACACTTATCATATCAACAACAACAGATTCAACTGGTGGTGCAGATACAACAGAAAATTTATATGCATCGGTATTGACATCAAATGATGAAGATATTTTAGTTGATCAAGTTTTGTATACTGGTATTAATAATAATGAAACAAAAACAAAAACATTTTCAATATCACAATTATATGATGAAATTAAAGTAAAAATTTATATTGGTAGTACAAACGGTGCATATTTCAGTGAAATCAAAATAACGTTTAATGATATTGAATATACACTCACAGATATTAATAATACTATTAATAGCGGCGGTGTTGGAGTAGATAATACAGTTGGTTGGGTTGATGGACAATCAGGAATTATAAATGGTCCAGCAATAAGATATTTTACTGGTATTTTAAGTTATTCTCCACCAGAACCTGAACCTGAACCTGAACCTGAACCTGAACCTGAACCTGAACCTGAACCTGAACCTGAACCTGAACCTGAACCTGAACCTGAACCTGAACCTGAACCTTATACATATGAATTAAGCTTTTACATGGTAGGAAGATCCTCTCAGAATGGTCCTAATGCAACAGCAATAAAATATACAATTGATGGAGTTACAACAACATTAGATACTATAACACCTCCTACTAATGCATGGAATTTATATTCGTATTCTATTAACACAACTGAACAATTTACAAATAGTAATAATTTTAAGCTAACGTTTGATAATACTGTAGCAAGTAGTGATAAAAGCAATGCTCTAGCAAATGTAAGTTTAATACATAATGGTGTTAACTATGTTGTAAACGGTGATTTTACTTCTCCTAACTACAGCAGTACATATAGTGGTGACTTTATTAAATATCCAGAAGATACATCAACACCACTAGAAAATTGGTCAGGATCATATGTAATTGTAAGTAATAGAACTGCATGGGGATATCCAGCAAGTAGTGATAGTATTATATTATCTTTGCAAACTACAAGCACTGTAGATCGCGGTTTAGTAGAACAACAAATCATTTTTGAACCTGAACCTGAACCTGAACCAGAACCTGAACCAGAACCTGAACCAGAACCTGAACCAGAACCTGAACCAGAACCTGAACCAGAACCTGAACCAGAAGAAGACCCATCATTCATGGTCCCTTTCTATTTATATGGTAATTTTATTAGTAATAATGATGATTATGTAAAAATTAATTTTATAGATTCATTAAATAACAATTATAGCTACGATACAATAGTTTATAGTACAAATGATATTTCATCTCAAGTAAATCCACTTCATTCAGGTCCTTTAAATGGTATGAACTATCAAGATAACGCCACTGGCCGGATTGGTTATACAAGTTATGGAAATACTAGTAATCTAATTCCAGTGAATGATTTAGTTGATGCTAGTTACGATCAATATATGAATTGTGGTTATTATGACCACTCTGGTGGTAGACAAGGTACTGGTGATTTAACAATGACTTTTAAGAAAGCAGGTACAGTAAAAATAGTATGGGGTAATGGAATAGATTTTGGAGGAGGAGGTAACAAAGTTTATTTAGATTTAAATGGTAGCAACCAAGTACAAGCAGACGAAGGTGATCTTCAAATAATAAGTACTTATGAAGTTAATAAAGATGACATATTAACATTATGGGAATTTGGTACTGCAATATTATTATTTCAAATGATGTTTTGGGAAAGCGATATACCAGAGCCAGAACCAGAACCAGAACCAGAACCAGAACCTGAACCAGAACCAGAACCAGAACCTGAACCTGAACCTGAACCTGAACCTGAAAATGGAAGTAATGTGCAAATATTTGAACAAGAACCAGAACCAGAACCAGAACAATTTAATGGAACACGATCAATTGGTATGTTTACTTATACAATAACAAATAATACAAGTAATGCTTCTTATATGACACACGATTATTTGAAAAATTTCCATGAAGCATTTGAAAAATGGGATACTATTTTAAGTCCTTCGTCTTTATACAGTGATCCTAGTACATATAATTTAAATGTTGGTGTAACTCTTGATACACTTGGCGATGGCATATTAGGTGGTGCATATGTTCAAAATTATGAATATTTTGGTAATTCACCAATATTTGGTTCAATCTTTTCTAATCAAGGCCAATTTACTATTAATATAAATTATTTGGATAGTATGAAAAACACAGTTTATACAAATGGAAAAACAAAACTATATTATGTAATTCTTCATGAACTTGGACATATTTTAGGTATTGGTCCTTTATGGATACACGGTTCTGTTTCTAGTAGACCAGTGGTTGAATACACCGATGCGAGTGATAATACAACCAAAACATATTATAATGGAACAAACGCAATAAGAGAATACAAGAGTTATTTCTCGGACATTTCCAATAATATTATTGGTCTACCAATTGAGGACGATGGGGGATCAGGCACTGCACATGTTCATCCAGAAGAAGGTGATTTATCACATTACAGTAGTAACGATAGATATATTAATGGATTATTACAACCCGGTTTACATCATGAATTAATGACAGGATGGAATGAATCAAATACATATCCAATACCATTAAGTAAAATTACAATAGGTTATTTAGAAGACATTGGATACACTGTGGATTATTCAAAAGCAGAATATTATAATCCTTATAATCCAAATGATCTGGGATAATTTGATACTTTAAATAAATAAATTATCAAAAAAATAACAACATATATTAGTTATGTCTAGTTTAACAAAGAAAAATAAAACAAAGAAAAATAAAACAAAGAAAAAAAAACAATTTTTATATAACCCGAACGATCCCAAAAAATCATTTGATGTTTATATTGATAAAGATCCTTCTGATACTATACCTATTAAATATACTACAATAAATGATGTCAAAGATACCATTCGAAAACTAGAACGTCTTTATAAAACAAATCAATATTCACATAAAAGAATTTGGCAAGTCGGAATGATTATGAAAGTGAGACTTGAAGCAATGTTGAAACATAAAACTACATTATATACAAAAGCAAAAAATGTAAAATCTAGATTTAACTTAGCAAATAAGTATTTTAAATTTCTTGGTTCTCGAACAAAACAAAAAGAACTCAATAGAAAAAAAATGATTTTCAAATTTTAAAAATTGATTTTATAATTATTTAATAATATATAATTATAAAAATGCCAGAAATTACTGATGAACAAATCCAAGAATATTTAAAAACATTATCACCAAAAGAACTCCAAGCATATAATATTGCCAAAGATCATTTAGAAAGCAGTTTTGATATTGCAAAAAGTATAGGATTTTTAGAATGGTTAAAAGAAAAATCTTAGTTGAAATTTTTATAATCTTTATATGAAATATTTACAAATCCCTTGTCGTAAGTTGTAGAGAACGCGGATGGTTTTTTTTCTTTTACAAGAAAATTAAAATTGTATATTTTTCCTTTATTTATAAATTTATTTTGCATTAACTCTTTTTTTTTTTCACTTGTTTTTTTTATTTTACCTTCCATTTGGTAATTCTTCAGTTTTGCCAATACATTGTTGTTTCTTTTTTTATTCTCGTTCTTTTCTTTTTTCTTTTCATCATATTTCATAAATATTTCTTTTAAATCTAATTCATTGTTTATATCTTCTAACACATTTTCATCCATAAAAAAATCTCTACAAAAAAAGACCATTACATATTTCATTGCGATTGCATTTAAAATTTTATAAGATATATAATTTTCATTTGAATAGTAAGAAAACCCCTGTTTAAATACATCATAATACATAATAATATCTATTCTTTTTCCATCTTCTCGCGGAACATTTTCATATAACAATCGTGTTTGCCATTGTTTTTCAATTACATCATCTTTTTCAAAATTATCTAATAACTCTTTAAATGTGGTTTTATCATAAAATACCTTATCAATATTCTCATTCATATCTTTTGTAAAATGTTCTTCAAAAGACTTCAATAATTTATTTTTATTTGTTTCAATATATTTATCTATTTCTAATGGTTCTCGAGGTTTTTCTATATATTTTTTTATATATTTCCATACAATAAAATTAAAATAAAAGTAGTAAAAAATTATATATCTCCATATTTTTTTTATCATTTTATTAACATATTAAAATTTTTTTAAATATTTTCTTTCAATTGTTCTTTTCTATGTGCCCAAAGTTTATCCATTGAATCATGAATAAAATTTACTGGCACTTTTTCATAAGTATCGCTATCTGGATGCAATACAACCAAACATAATTCAGTTGTTTCTATATTGTATTTTTCTTTCAAAATTCTACTATAAATATTTAATTGCAATGTATAATGCCAATAGTTTGTATCTGGTAGTGAGTTGATACATTCTGTTTTTGCATATTTTCTTTGATATGCATTATCCATTTTTATTTCTTTTACACGTTTCCAATCATAAATGCAATATTTCTCTGTTTCTGTGTTGTAAAATACCATATCTATAGATCCAGATAATTTTAAATCTTCGTAAAATACACACCATTCTGTGCGATATGGTTTCAAATGTGGATGATCTTTTGCAAACTGCAAGAAATATTTATATTCAATACTATCATCTTGTTGAGGAACATCATTATAATAACATTCTATATTATAATGTGTTAATGTACCTGCAGTAGATGCTTCTAGACCATTTTTTGCCCACATTTCTTTTATTTCTTCTGCTGTTTTTTTGTAATACTTATATTCCGGATCGGTACCCCATTTTTTTCCTTTCAAAATATTTTTAATAATCGGAACTGGATCAAAATGTTCAAAATGACTATGTACCCAAGTTGTTACCGAGGTATAATTACTTCCATCATCACCATCAATATAATACTTATGTGGACCCTCATCAAATACAATTCGGTCATCTCTTATGTGATGATTTGCTATTTGCAATTTGGTTGGTGGTATAAGTGCCATATAATACGTATATAAATAATATCTATTGTGCATTCTCAGGATTTATATTATTTTTATTCAATTTTTGTACTTCTACCATATCTTTTATTTCTTTATACATTTCACGGTTTTCACTTAAGCCTTATTTAATTTTGCTATATTTTGTATATCCATCTTATTATGATGTAATGACCATACTTGTTTCATAACTATCCCTAAATTTTTTGTTCCATAATTTTGTTTTGGATCATATACAAATTCAAGTAATTTTTCTTCTGATCCTCCTTTAATTTTCTTTTTGGTTTTTTTGAAAATTTTTGGCATATATATAATAATATTTAATACATAATATTATTAATATAAACGGTTCGCAATAATTATATATTATGAATACTCCATCAACTGAACAACAATATATTATTGATAATATTATAAAAGGGTATAATATTTGTTGTTGTGCAGTTGCTGGTTCAGGTAAGTCTACTACTATTTTATCTTTATCCAATCAATTAAATGATAAAAAAATACTTCAATTAACTTACAACTCCAGTTTACGTTTAGAAGTCCAAGAGAAAGTTAAAGAACTTGAATTAAAAAATATTAATATACACACTTTTCATTCATTGGCTTTCCATTATTATTCTAAACAAGCACACACTGATACTGGACTAAGACAAGTATTATTATATAACATGAAACCCAAAAAAAATATTGAAAAAATAGATATTTTGGTTATTGATGAGAACCAAGATCTTACTGAATTATATTTTCAATTTATTATTAAATTCTTATTAGATATGCAAAATAAAATACAAGTTGTATGTTTGGGTGATCCTAGACAATGCATTTACGAATTCAAAGGTGCAGATCCAAGGTTTTTGACTATGGCCGAGAAAATTTGGTCTAATTTTATGTATTTAAAAAATCCTGAATTTATTCATTGTACATTAAAAACCTCTTATCGAATTACAGATCAAATGGGTCAATTTGTAAATAAAGCTCTTTTAGGTGATGAACTTATGTTAACATGTCGAAATGGAGAACCTGTTACTTATATGAGAAATAATAGAAATAATGTAGAAAAATTTCTAATTTATACAATTAGGAGTTTATTAGATAGTGGTGTTAAACCAGATGATATTTTTATTTTGGCTGCGTCAGTAAAAGGAATAAATAGTCATGTACGTAAATTAGAAAATAAACTTGTTGAAACTGATATTCCGTGTCATGTTCCTATTTTTGAAACAGAAAAATTAGATGAACGTGTTATTGAAAATAAAATAGTATTTTCTACTTTTCATAGTGTTAAAGGAAGACAAAGACCTTATGTTTTTATTATTGGATTTGACAATAATTATTTTATGCAATATGCGAGAACTTTGAAGAAAAATGAATGTCCAAATACACTTTATGTTGGTTGTACAAGAGCCATAAAACAATTGTATTTAATTGAATATGATCAATATCCTACTGATCGACCCTTACAATTCATGAAAATGGGACATCACGATTTAAAAAAATGTGAATTTGTCAATTTTAAAGGCACTCCGCGCTCTATATTTTATAATCAACTTGGTGAAAGTGAAATGTTAAAACCAATTATTGATAAACGTTATGAAACTCCTAGTAAAATTGTTAAATTTATTCCAGACTATGTTTTAAATAAAATTTCACCCATTATTGAACAAATATTTGTTCAAAGTTCTCAAGATATTTTTGAAATAAGTATTCCAAATATTGTAAAAACTGATTATGGATATGAAGATGTAAGTGATTTAAATGGAATTGCTATTCCAGCTCTTTATTATGAATTAAAATGCAAAAAAAACATTTTACGAGAACTTATACAAAATGCCATATTAGAATTAAAAGAAAATGAACATTATTTTTTGAGAAATGTTATTGATTCTATACCCGAAACATGTAGTAATATCAATGACTATTTATTTTTATCCAATATTTATATTTCCATTCAAGAAAGATTGTATTTTAAACTTAAACAGATTAATATAAATCAATATAATTGGTTGAATGAAGAAGACATTGAAGATTGTTTAATGAGATTGGAGAACTTTGTGAATATTGAATGTGAAAATATACCAGAATTTGAGAAATATATTATTCATCATTCTAAAGATGATCTTCATGTAAATATAGATAAGACATTAAAACCGTTTTTTGCTGAAAATATTGTCTTCCGGTTCTCGGCTATTGTTGACGTTTTTACTGAAAAAAGTATTTGGGAATTGAAATGTACAAACACTATTACAATTGAACACAAAATACAGATGATATGTTATGCTTGGTTATGGGAAATGATGGAAATGCCCAAAAGAGAATTTAAATTATTAAATATTAAAACTGGAGAACTTTTTGTATTAAATTATGAAATTGATCAATTAACAACCATTATTGTTTTAATATTAAAAGGTAAATATGAAAAACCAGTGTTTAAAACCAATGAAGTCTTTTTGGAAGATTTAATACAATATATGAATGTAAATACTTCATATAATATTTTAAAAAATACAGAACAGTTTTTAGATTCTGATTGTTTTAACCTTAGTCTTGATATTCATATTTAAACTAGATAAAACTATTTCATTAAATAATACTATACCCAATATTAAATATATAATTTTTAAAGCAAAACTATTTACATATTTTTGTAAATTAAAAAAATAAGATAAAAATATACCAACATTACAAGACAATATATCTCCATAATTATTTATATAATTTGTTTTTCCTTGTAATACTTCAACCAGTTCTCCAATTCCATGTATAATATTTGAAAAAACAACATTTTTTAATAATGAATAATTGTATTTTTCTAATACTATAAAAATAAGCGTTCCAAAAATAAGATGGCCAATAGAATATTCATCAAATTCTAAATAATACATATAAATTAACAAAATATTATTTATGTAGAGAACATTTACTTATTTTTTTTACTTGTTTTTGACATGTTTTTCCATTCTTTAATTTATGACCACAAATATAAATATAACAACCGTTGTCTATTTTTTTTTTATTTTGGTTCCATGCTCTCGATGCTTCATCAAAATCAATACGCGGTTGTAACTGATTACGGGTTAACATTTTATAAAATATATAAAAATTGAATAAATTTAATCAATTTTTATAATTAAGTATTAATGCAAATAGATAAATTTATAGATCCTACATTTAAAACCTCAATCGTCTTTTATGTTACCTGGATTACTATTCATCATATTTCAACTCATCTTTATGCTTATTTTTGTGTTGGTAATGATATATATTCAATTCTTTTATCACCGTTTATTACTGTAACTCCATTTTGTCAAGGATTGAATTGGGCTATTTATAATGGTTCAATTCAAATTAGTAGTATGTGGTTATCATTAGGTACTTGGTTATCCATTTTAATTTTATTTAAAAAATAAACATAATAAAATATAATAGTATTTTATAATGCCATATAAAATAAGAAAAGTCAATAATAAAAGTTGTTATAAAGTGTATAATAAAAAAACAAAAAAAGTATATGCAAAATGTAGTACTTTAGAAAATGCAAAAAAACAAGTCCGTTTATTACAAGCGATTAAGAATAACGCTTCGTTTAAAAATAAATTGAAATTAAATAGAAAAACAAGAAAAATTAAATAATCCAGTTCTCCAAAATTTGCATTCCATCTTCACTATATTCCGGATTGAAATCTAATAATAATATTTTTTTGTATTGTGCAATTGTTAATATATTTTTATATGTCAAAAATATTTCTATTTTTTTCATAGGATCTTCATAAATATCAAAATAATGTTTTTCTTTTTTAACTAAATGCATTTGTGGTTGAATATTATTAAATAAATCATATGGAGGACTTTCTAATTTCATTTTCATTGCTCGTGATCTTTTATACATTTTATATCCCAAATGTTTTAATAATTTTTTCATTGTAAATCCTAATAATAAAAAATTTTTGTTTGTTATTTTAAACATTTTATCAAAATCTATTTCTATTTTTTTTGTATTTGGTGTTAAATCTGAACTACTAAATACCCAATTGGTTATACACGATTCCTTTATTATTTTCAAATAATTTTCTTTATGTGATATTACTATTACATTATCACTTAGTTCTGCAAATACTTTTATTAAATCTTCTGGTAATTTATCATTATTAAAATTTACTATTCCTATTAACTTTATCATATACATATCTATTATATTTTTTAGTTTATTTTTCTATTCATTATGAAAAATATATAAATATTTATATATTTCTCTATTTACACTTTTACAATTCTTCTATCCATCCGTAAAATTTTTGCGGTTACAATTTTATACATTACATCCACTTGAACCCATTGTTATATTCAAATAATTTAAATGATCATTGGTTGAACATTCATATAAATCACATGAAATATCATCACATAAATCATAATCTGTATTATTTTCATTATAACAAACTCCTTGTTTTATATGTGCATAATTAAATTTTTTAGGTGGTACACTAGTCACTACATCATTATTATGAACAACTCTATATGTATTTAATATTTTATTATTGAAATCTTCAACAAATGCTTCATTTCCTACACGTGGAGAACCAAAATTATAATAATATTCAATATTAAAAGGTTCATTATTATCAATAATGTCATATGCAAACAGGGTTGATGCTGCTGATCCTAATGAATGACTTGAAATTAATAAATTTGAAGTATTATATTTTTTTGATAGTGTGTGTAAATTCTCAAATAGATCATTTTTTATATAATAATAATTTTTGTAAAATCCCACTTCAACACATAATGATTTATTTACATATGGACTAATATATTCCACCTGAATATCTTCTAACCAATTATGAATATTAGAGGATCCTCTAAATGCCGTGAAAATTGTTTGTGTTTCATTGTCATATCCCTGAAGAGCTAATGATCCAAATTTTTCTGCAATAAAATCCACATTTGTTAAATCATCGCAATATGTTGATTGTGCTAATATTGCACATTTTAATGCAATCGTTTCATTATAAGATTTCGTTTTTAAAACAAAAAAAAAGAAAATAAATAATAAAAAAATCATATATTTAAATATTACATCACTATATCTTTAATTTATTTGTCTCAACCATTTAATTATATCATTTCTTGTTTTTTCAACCTCATATAAATTTTTCTTCATTTGTACCACTTTCAATCTTTGTATATCCTTTAATTCTTCATGTGTCTTTTTTTCTATTTGAGAATTTATATAGTATTCCAAAAATTTACGCCATACTTCTCTAATAATATAATGTATCATTTCATCGTTTACTATCATCCATTCTTTTTTTCCATTTTCTTCAATGCAAACATCTGTTTTCTTTCCATTTACTTTTATTGGTATTTTATTAATTTTGTTATTATATGATATAAATTGTTTAAATGCACTAATATCACCATCTTGATTAAATAATAATATTTCTATATCTTCATTAAATATTTGTGTATTTTCTAACCATTGGTTTATTGTTATATCAGGTAATTCATTCAATGGTTTATTGTATTTTATTTTATTCAATTCATTTGTTAAATCATTTACTTTTTTATCTAGTTTCAATAACAATTCATAAATATCTTTATTTGTTGGTTCCATTTTAGTTAAAAAAATATTATTATTTTTTTAATCAATTTTTGTATATAATATTTTATATTAGCGGTTATTTTAATAGTATTTAATTAAAAAATTAATATGTTTAGAAATACAAATATATTATGATTTTATAAAAATTATTTTCAAAACATATTATATAATGTTGAAAACATTGAAAATTACATTTAACAAACTTTTGAAAAATAAATATACATTTTATATTGTTATTGTTATTCTTGCTCTTATTTTATATTCCATTTTAAGATACTTTAATATTTATGAAGCCATGACCGATAAGAAAGAACCTATGGAACATGAAAAAGAAGTAGAAGAAACTACGGTTGAAGAGGAACCTACTGCTGCTGCACCTAAGGGTGGTGCGGGTACCGTTGTTTCTTCAAATGAGTAATTTAAATTTATAAATTAATTATAAATTTAACTAAATTAAACGGTCATTGGCGCTTCAAATTGAATATCATCATTATGTTGTTGACTACTAATATTTTGTAATTGTAATTGATCTATTATCTCTTCTCCACCAACATCTCTTGTTATTTTTATACAACAAATTTCTATTTCTTTACATTTAGACTTATATAACTGTCTTCCTAGTGCTAAAATAAATCCACACATTGTTGTTATGAAAAAAGTCCAAAAAATTTGTTGTCCCGAATCCATATATATATATATTCTAATATTTTACATTTATGATTTATACAATATTTATATTATCTAGTACATGAAAATATACTTTTTCTACATGATTTTGTTTTTACATTTAACATTAATAATATCATACAACGATCCACCATTTTTGTTATTTCTTCTGTATTTTCTAGTGTTATCCAACCCATTTTTTTCAATAATTCCATAATTAATAATCTAAAAACTTCTTCAACCTCACCTTGGTTAACATGTAGATTATCAGATTTATCATATATCAAAACCACCATCTTGAGTACTTGTGGCATATCATTTAAATCAAACTTTCCGTCCTTCATTATTTCTTTTATTTCTTTTTCACATGCTGATGTAAATTTCGCATCATTAATTATAGCTTCCACTTTTTTAGCAATTGGTGTTTTTTCCATTATATATATACCATTTTATATTATTTAAATACTTTAATAATAAATAATATAAACATTTTTATACATTAATATTTGGTCTTATAGTCTAGGGGTTATGACTGCGGACTTTGAATCCGCCAGCCTGGGTTCGATTCCCAGTAGGACCTATTCATTTTTTATTATTCTTAAAAAGGAATTCACATATTTTATTGTATCACTTGATGTTGTTTGAAATACAAAAGGAAAAAATGCATGTATAAAAGCTTGAACAGACGCTATTAAAAAATTAATTGATAATGATAGTGATCCTAATGCATGTTGAAAATATGTCATATTTAATTCATTTGGATGTTTATTGAATAAATTGTATATATACATTATAATATAATCATAAAATTTCTTTCATAATATTATGTTATTTGTAATAAAATCATTATTATTATATATAATAATAATAATAATGAGTTGGTTAAGTGATGGTAGTGCCAATAAACTAAAAAATTCTTATGTTCAAGATATAAATAATCAAGGTTATGCTTTAGATATATGTGGAAATGTTATTATAAGGAACGAACAAAGTTTACAATTTGAAAATCCGGCAACAGGTACTTATATTGGTAAAGGAATATTGTCTAATTTAGTAGATGGTTCTAGTAATATTGTTATTGGTAATAATGTGCAATATAATAGATTAAAGCAATGGGTAACTGGTACTATTCCAGATGGTAGTTGGAACAGTGTTGCTTTTGGTAACAATACAATTGTTGCTGTAGGTGGTAGTGGAGTAGGTGGAAATAAAATTGCATATAGTACTGACATTGGATCTAATTGGACAATTGCTGATTTTGATTTTCCTACTAACGAAGTAGGTATTAAAAGTATTGAAATAGAAAAATCAAATGGAGATTTTAATATAAATGAAATTCAGGTTTGGTTTGATGGAGTTAATGAAATATTATATTCGGATGTAGATACAAAATTAAAAGATGAACATTTATTATGGAAAGATAATGATGGTGATAGTTTTTTTGAAAGTTCAAAAGTAACAATTACTTTTGATAGGAATGATTTAACATATAGTAGTCTTCAAGCCATTGTTCTATATAGTGCAAAAAGTAATACTAATTTTAGTAATATGGGCGGTGGTTCTGACAATAGTAACGTTCAAATCACACTAAAAAATGCAGGAAGCGATGGAAGCGATGGTGCTATTGCTAAACAAACAACTACTTTATCAAACGATGATTATTATGTTTTTAAAGGTTTAAATTATGGATCCGCATCATTAGTCGGACATAGTTCATCAACAAATATTATTACAAATACTACAGAAACTTATGATCTGAATTTTAATAAACTCAGAATTAGACGATTGACTAATAATGAGACTGGTAATAATAATGATAATAATATTAATTTAAATAAAGTCCAAGTATGGAAAAGATTAAATTCAGTTGGTACTGATTCAAATGATATGTCTTTTAATGAAATTGTTTTAATTAGTACAGCTAGTGAGGGCGTAAATTTTGTACAATCAAATAACGTTACAGTATATTTAAATGATAATGGTGTTGATAGTACATTTAATTTTTCAAGCGCGGGACAATTAGCTGATTTAACAGGGACCTCCTATTTATTAAGTGGATTTTCTAGCGGCGCAACTGTCGCAAGTAATAATTATATTAATTTAAAAAATATACAATTTATTAAATGTGATTTGATAGGAAGCGGTGATAGTGGAAGTGGAAAAATTTTATCTTCGAGTATTTTTAGATTATATAATTCAGATAAAGGTGATTTTCTTGATTTATCTTTTAATTTTAGTTTTGATGATGATGGTAGTGGACAAGTGAATAAAACTAAATTTATATTTTATGGTCCAAAATATGCATCTTATGATATTAATAATTTTACTATTAATGATTATGCAAGGTTCGCCATTCCATCATTGAATCACGTAAACATTGTTGATTATAATAGTATTATTTCATATAATTTAGATGATATCAATACTAGTTGGTCAACACCAAATGATACCATAAATAATACCATCGATATTCCATTAACAGAAACCATTTCAAATAATGAATTAAAATCTATTGTTGTTTATCCTGATACAAATCATTTAACAAGAATGAAAGGCGTTTCATTAGAATTGGTTAACGAGACAGACGACAAAATATTTGAATATTTAATTTGGGATACGAATGCTGATGTTTATGGAACTACAAATATTTATAGAATAAATGGCGTTTCTAATAATATTGATACCACTTTAGATGTTGTTGATATTAATGATGCATCTTATAATGATATATTAAATATTGTTAGTGACTCATATATTATTGATACTTCGAATATTCATCATATTGAAACAACAATAATTGTAAACAGCAGTATTTTAGGTTCTAGTGATATTGATGCATTTTTAGTTACAACATTAAATAGTGTTGCTTATGGTAATAATCGTTTTGTTGCTGTAGGTAATCAAGTTATTTTGCAAACTACCGATGGATCTTTAAATACTTGGAAAGGTACTTATTTTCAAGAAGCAGATGGAGGTAATACAGAAGACTTTAAAAAAGTTGTATATAACAATGATAAATTTGTAGCTATTGCTCCTAATACTAATGATGTTGAAATACAACCATTAACAAATTCCGTAAATTGGAATACAGATACTATTTCTAATTGGATACCTATTAGTGGAACATTAAGTCAGAGTAATTGGTCTAGCATTGCATATCATAATGCAACTAATTATGTTGCTGTTTCAAATAGCACAACCAATAATGTTAGTGTTTATGATGGTTCATCTTGGACTACTCAAACTGTAAATGGAACAAACGGTCTTTTAAGTATTGTATTTGGTTTAAATAAATATGTTGCCGTTGGACCCAATATTCTTATTTATAGTACAGACTATGGAGAAAATTGGAATACAGGATCCACTCAAACAGGTAATTGGGTTTCTGTTAAGTTTATTGCTGCCACTAATCTCTTTGTTGCTGTTTCTACAACTGAAGAAAAACGTATTATTTATAGTGAAGATGGTATTAATTGGATATTATCTAATGTTGAACAAAGTTTATGGAAAGATATTACTTATACTAGTGCTGAATACGTTGCAGTTGCAGAAAGTGGTACCAGTCAATTATTATTAAATTTTGGAAGAGTTGCAAATAGTATAGCTATTGGTAATGATTCACAAGCAGAATATTTTAATAGTATAGCAATTGGTAAAGATGCAATAGCACCTGGAGAAAATACAATTATATTAGGTGGTCCAGATAGTCAAGGGCTAATTATTCCAAAAGGAACAACAAGTGAAAGACCGATTGGTGAAGTTGGTATGATACGGTTTAATACAGAGGTCGGTGCATTTGAAGGATACAATGGTGTAGGATGGGTTAATTTCACTACACCACAACTTGCTCCACAACCGGATCCTGATCCGGAACCGGAGCCCGAGCCTGAACCAGAGCCTGAGCCTGAGCCTGAGCCAGAACATGAACCTGAACCTGAGCCAGAACCTGAGCCTGAACCCGAGCCTGAGCCTGAGCCTGAGCCAGAGCCTGAGCCTGAGCCTGAACCAGAACCAGAGCCTGAGCCAGAACCAGAGCCAGAGCCTGAACCAGAGCCAATGCCTGAGCCAGAACCTGAACCAGAGCCTGAGCCAGAACCTGAACCAGAACCTGAACCAGAGCCTGAGCCTGAGCCTGAGCCTGAGCCGGAGCCTGAACCAATGCCTGAACCTGAACCAATGCCAGAACCTGAGCCTGAGCCTGAACCAGAACCTGAACCAATGCCTGAGCCAGAGCCTGAACCAATGCCAGAACCTGAGCCTGAGCCAGAGCCTGAACCAATGCCTGAACCTGAACCAGAGCCAATGCCTGAACCAATGCCAGAACCCGATCCAAATTTATTAGCATTAACTTCACCATCAGCTATGAACATTGTGAATGACGGAGGAAACAAATATCTTTTGAATGGTGAAATAACTTATAATGCTTTACGTACATATGGATTAAGTAATTATACTTATGAAATCACAGGTGTTCCTTCAGACCATCCTGTTGCAATTGTAAGTGATTTATCACAAAATATTGTTTATACTGGAACATCAGAAGACACAACTCCAACATCAAATCGAATAGCTGGTTATACATATTATAGTGGTACAGTAATAATAACAGTCAATGGGGATTTCCTACAAGCTAGTTTGCATTGTTTAAATCATGGATACATGGGTGGAGAAAATTTATTGGTCTATTCAAGTTAAATCGTTTAAGTTATATATTTATATAAAAAAGTATAAATATATAATATAATGAGCAGTTATTTTGATGATAAAGAATTATTTGTTGGTCCACAAACTCATCAATATGGAAGTCATATGGTAACTACTGACGTTAAAAAACCAATACAAACAAAATATATTAATGTTGACACAAGGTTTAGAGATGATTATAATAACAATTTTACAATAGATTATAATTTAACTTTAGATGATCGTACAAATGATGTAAAAAGCATATATGTAACAAATTTAGAATTACCAATATCTTTTTATAATATTTCTGAAGCGTTAGGAAACAATGTATTTAAAGTAGATACAACAATTATTACTGTACCAGATGGAAACTATGATGCATCTACTTTGGCAACAACAATAGATGGTTTATTACCTTCTGGAAGTTTTGCAATAGCAAATAACAAAGCAACAATAACCGGAACATTTGATGTATATTTCAATGTCGATAAAGATGGAAATTTCAATAGATATAATTTAAAAAGCAGTTTAGGTTGGTTATTAGGATTTAGAGAACCACAATATACAGTAGACGGTTCTCAAATAACTGAAGGATTGGTTAATTTAAATGGTCCAAGATATTTGTACTTAACAATTGACGAATTCAATAGTAAAGTAAATAGAAATACACTTACAAGAATACAATTAAATAATACTAGTTATCCATTTGGAACAGTATTGCCTGCAAGTGTAGCAAGTGGTTCTTTGGAGTCCGAATTACGTACATATTCTGGTAAAAATGATTTACTCAAAATACATGTACGATTGATAAATGAATTCGGAAAAGTAATGGATCTAAATGGTGAAGACATTTCTTTTGTTCTAAAAGTGGAATATGTATAAACAAAAATATCAAATGTCTGCATAATTAGAGCAAACATTGTCATTCTTTTTGTTTAATTTTCATATTTAAGGATTATTAGGATAGGTTGGTGCGACAGCATTGCCGTCGCCGCCTCCTCATCCGCCAATTTTTTCATCATAATCTATGAATTTAGTAGTTAAACTTACATCTATTTCATATAAATCATCATTAATTTTTCTTAATATACAACCTGGTCTAATTCTGCGTACTGTATTTGTTATTTCAGATGTACCTTTTTTTTCTTCTTCTTCAAATCTGAACATGGAGAGAGATGGTAGTATTTGATCTCTTTCAATTTTTTCTTCTTTACCTAATTCAAAATTCAATTTATTGAAATTTGATTTAGTACCTTTAAAAAAACTATGTTTTGTAGTTGGTGAAGTAAATTTTTGTATTTTATAGTTTATATCACTCCCTCCATTTTTCTCCATAATAATATAATAATCTACATTTCTACTTCTAATATTAATAGACTCTACAATTTTTTTTAATTTTTCATCTATCTGCATTCGTGTCCATGCATCATCATCATCATCATCATCACCACCTTTTACACATTTTCGAGAACGTCTTTTATTTGTTTTCTTAGAACGTTTTACACGTTTAGCACGTGTATATTTAGAGCGCGTGACATTTTTTTTGGTAAATCCCATATAATATATATATACATATTTTATGGCATGTTCTCCAAGTTATATTTCTTATTGTCATATAAAATAATCGATTTGACTTTCTTATTTAAAAATGGCCAAACAATTGAGGACATACTATAAATATACCAATTGGGATTAATAATACAAATTTTTTCTAAATGATGGCTATATTTTGTTGAAATAAGTTGTCCCAAACCTATGCCAACTTTATGTTGCATTAAATGTATTAAACCATATCCAGAACAATCTATAATCCACATCCACTTTTCTGTTTTAATAGTATTAAATTCGTTCGTATAATGATGAATAATTCCAGAACAATCATAATATTTTGATGCTTGTGCTGGACAAGTATAATAAATTGTCATGTTCTCATTTTCAGAAATTTTTTTTAAAGAATGAGAACTTGGATCTAATTCGCAAATACTGCAAGTCATATATTATAAATAATAAAAATATCTCAATATATAAATGAATTGGTTATTGTGGGTATTTTCTTGACTTATAAAGAATTTTAAAAAATTGATTAATAAAAAACATAAATATTTTATTATTATAATTATGTTTTACAATAATGAGATTATATTGATTATTAGTGTTGTTGGTATATTGATATTTTTGATAATAATAATGTTATTTTATCATTTTTGTATAAAAACACAAAATAAAGAAGAAAAACAAATACATCAAATAAATGAAATGTTATTAGAAGACCCCGAAAATCAAATTAGATCGTCTAGTATATTAACAGAAGAAGTGTAAATAATATTTTAAAACTTTTTTTTAACATTACAAGTTATAAAAAAGTTATATATAAATAATAAAAATTGATTAATATAAAAACATATATGCATTATATTATAGATATGTCTTTAAGCAATGAACAAAATTATGCATTAGAAAAATATAAAAAAGGAGAAAATTTGATTATAACTGGACCAGGAGGAACAGGAAAATCTAAATTAATCAAAGACTTTCAAACACATTCTTTTTTAGAAAAAAAGAAAGTACAAGTAACTGCATTAACCGGATGTGCAGCAATTTTATTAGGAAGTAGTGCAAAAACAATTCATTCGTGGTCGGGAATAAGAACAGGAAAGGGAACAAAAGAACAAATAATAAATCAAGCAATGAAAATACCAAAAGTACGTTCAAATTGGTATTCGGTAAAAACATTGATTATTGATGAGGCGAGTATGATGAGTTTAAAAATATTTGAAGTATTGAATGAATTGGCACAAAAAATACGATATTCCAAAGAACCATTTGGAGGAATACAAGTAATATTAGTTTGTGATTTTTATCAATTACCACCAATAGAAACGATAAATGATGAAGAAAGTGGAATGTTTTGTTTTCAATCAAAAAAATGGAATGATATATTTCCTTTGGAAAATCATGTAGTACTGAAAAAAATTTTTAGACAAACTGATACTGAATATATTGAAATATTAAATGAAATAAGAATTGGAGAACTTTCAAATAAATCAAAAGAAATACTTAAAAAATACGTAAATAGGCCTTATAATAAAGAAGAATATAATGATGTAGAGTTGACCAAGTTGTTTCCAACAAGATATAAAGTGGATGTTGTAAATAATTATGCTTTTAATAAATTATCTGGAGAACCTGTGAAATATTCTTATGAGAAAAACACAAATAATACATTTTATTTAGAATATGGAAAAAAAGACAAACTAAAAGACATAGAAAGAGATAAAATAGAAGATTGTTGTAAATTAACACCATTACAAGAAGATGCGGAATTGAAACAATTATTATCAAATTCTCCTTGTATGGAGGAATTAGAATTGAAAATCGGAGCAGCAATCATGTGTAATGCAAATATTAATATGGAAAGTGGAATATGTAATGGTTCTCAAGGAATAATAATAGATTTAGTAGGAATAGAGAAAATACCAAAAATAAGATTTGCAAATGGTATTATAATGTTGATTGAAAAATATCATTGGCAATCGGAACAATATCCAAAGTTATCAATATGTCAATATCCGCTACAATTAGCATGGGCATTAACAATACATAAAATCCAAGGAGCAACATTGAAAATGGCGCAAATGGATATAGGAAAAGATATATTTGCATATGGACAAACATATGTAGCTTTATCGCGAATAGAAACATTAAGTGGATTATATTTATCGAGTTTTATGGGAGAACGTGTAAAGGCACATCCAAAAGTGAAGGAATTTTATAATAAAATACCGGAAATAGAAGTACCGGAAATATCACAACCGTTATTTAAAGAATTTGAATTTAAAGAAGAAACAGTAGATACAACAAAAAAAATAATAATAAAGAGGAAGAAGAAAAATCTATAAATAATATTTAAAAATTTTTTAATGAGTAGAGATTTATTAACAGAAGAAACTAACGAAATTAATGAAAATATTCAATTACAAAATATAGATGAAAATTATACTGATAATCCAATTGATCATGGATGGTTAGATAACTATAGAGATATTTGGTATAGACCTTTTGAAGTAATTGATATTTCACAACCAAACAATATTTTTAATGAAGGACACAATAGGGCAATTGGTTTATCATGTGAAAGAGAAAAAGATCCTGTTAATCCGAATTCTAAAATTTATATGAAATTAACAAAACTAAAATATATTAAAATGCCAATAGAACGTGAAATAAATCCACATAGTAGGTATAAATATAAAATAGATTTAACACCTACTTTAAGTGAGTTTGAACATAGATTTATATTTAAAAAAATAGAAATTGAAAATCTAAGCGTTAATATATGAACGATTTAGAATTAATTAATCCAAATATATCTGAAAATGGAATTTCTAAATTCATTTTTTTAAGACCAATAACTTTACAGCAGAACCAACCAGATAAACCGAATATTTTTGAACTAACCTATTCTATGAATATGATAGAAAAAGAAGAACAACAATGTAAAAATAGAAAATTGGCTTTTAATTTTAAAGAATTACAAGGATCAAATAATTTTAAACATAAATTTGTATTTAAAAGTTTGATAAAAAATATACAAGAAGATGATGAAAAAGCACAAGTATTAGCAACACTCATATACAAATCTGGTGAAGAAAAGATACAGCACAATATTTGTGGTAAAATTGATAATACAGAATTAGATACATTAATAGAACAACCATTGCAAGAACCATATTATTTATGGGGAATATCTTTTCCAAATACGGGACTTTCAAGTTTGAAAAGAAAAAAAACAAATCTTTCACCATTAATAGAACAGGAATATATTGAATTTTATGATATAACAAAATTATTAATAAATGATGAAAATTTTATAAATAAACATTTGCTAACAATTACTCCTAGCGATAGTGATCGAATTTTTACATATAAAACAATTGAAACATCATATACACCAGTTGCGGGTTTGTCAAATTATACAAAAGGAATACACGCGTATATGCATGTAATATATTATATAACGAATATTTTTGGTTTTGATATAAATAATATATTTACAACTGTATTTTTAAAAAAATTATTATTAAAAAATACGGATAAAAATATTAAATTAATATTTAAAATAGAAGAAGAAGACGAAGGTCTATTAGGAAATTTAATAAATAGTGGTTCGAGTTTAATACACGGTTTCTTTGTTATTGCTGATATGATCCATGGAAAATTTTCGGATGCAGGTTCCGAAGCATTGGCTATCTATACTAATTTGAATAAAATACCAATTGTAGAATCAAATAGATTAACAGATGAAGAAATTGCTGAATTCAAAAAATCAGGGATATCAGAAACATTAATTAAAAGTATTAATTATAAACAAGATTTATTAGACACATATATAAATAAAATTAAAGAGAAAAATTATTATAAAATGCTTAATGAAGAACGCCATCAAATAGCAAATTACAGTGCGAATATATCTGACCCTCTTCCACTAGTAGAAAATAATATTCCCCTTACACCGGATAAACAAATAGCTGTAGCAGGAAAATCCAGAAAATCAAAGAAATCCAAAAAATCAAAGAAACCAAAAAGAAAAACCACAAAAAGAAAATCAAGAAAATCAAGAAAATCTAAGCGTTAATATATATATGTCAGTACCGCTAAGTTTAGACGATTATAATCAATTAAATTTTGAAGAAATACGTAATAAAGCAGATGGTAATTGTTTTTTTGAATCATTGTCATATTTAGATGTACAAGATGCAAAATTTCATAATATGTATAGAGACAGAATATGTAATTTTTTGAAAGGTTATAAAATGGCTACTACAATTGATTTAGAACAAGAAGGAGGTTGGTTACTTAATGATGATTTAGATCAAGAAGTAGGTCAATTAATTAATGACGGCAATTATAAAAGCTTACAAGCAAATAAAAAAGGTTTAAAAAAACTTTTGGCATATCATGTAAAATCCGCTAGTGAGGTATATATTGAGCAAGGTTGTAAAAACAAAGTTTGGGCCGGAGATATTCATGTAATAGCATCATGTTTATTATTTAACGTTAATATAACACTTTATATACTAGCGAACAACAGCTATACTCTTGATATGTTTGAAGTTGATCCTAGTCGACCTACATATAATTTTAAATTTTACGATTTAGAACATTATGAAGCACTAATTCCAGCACCAGTATATACTCCACCACCAACTGATGATTTAATAGTATTTGACGAACCGCGACTTACTGCGTCTAACAACACAATAAGAACAACAAGAAAAAAAAAAGATAGTAAAAATAAATCAATAAAAATGGAGAAAGAAAAAAAAGAACCAGTTAAATTACTAAACAGCAAGCAAATTAAACAAGAAAAAACAGAAAAAACAGAAAATTTTGAAAAAGAATTTGACAAGTGGAGTAAGTTAAATTGGAGTAAGTTAAATTAAAAAAATTTCACAATAAATACAATATATATGTATAATATATATGGTAGGTGTAAGCATACTTCCTGTAGCAATTCATAAGAATAAATTATATTTTTTATTTGGTAAAGAGAAAGCATTAGAAAATGGTATTCGTGGGTTCTCGGATTTTGGTGGAGGAAAAGAAGATGAATCTATATTTGAAGGAGCTATTCGTGAAGGTTGTGAAGAATTAACGGGATTTTTAGGAACTAAAAAAACATTGAAAGATCGAATAAAAAAGGCAGGAGGAACATATCAAATAAATTTTGATGATAAATATTATTCCCATATTTTTTTAATGGATTATGATGAGAAATTACCGTTATATTACAATAATAATCATGATTTTTTATGGGAAAAAATGAATAATAAACATCTTTCACAAACCAAATTTTTCGAAAAAATGAAAATAGAATGGTTTACAACAAAAGACATGAAAAAACGAAGAAACGAATTTAGACCATTTTTCAGAGAGTTTGTAGATCGCATTTTGAACGAAGTACCAAAAATAAGAAAGTTTCTTAAAAAGAACAAAACAAAAAGAAAAAGAATTGCAAAAAATAAGACATATAAAAATCATTGAATAATGTATAATAATGTCTAATCAATCATGGCGTAAATATGGTGGTTTGAATAAAATGGAAAAATTAAATAATATTACAGTAAACTCATTTGTTACAGATAAGTTTACTGTGAGAGAAGTGGCTAATGAGTTTCAAGTGTCTTCACTTTCTGTTTTTGGTGATGCAAATTTGTTAGGTGCATTAAATGTAGCAACCCAAGCTGATTTTAACGGACCAGTGAATTTTAATAGTACATACCCAGGAAAAGGTTTAACAATTTTGGATGGTAGAATAACTTTTGCAGATCCTAATACAGCGGGTACTTATTTAGTAGGTGCACAAAAATCTGCTTTCGACGAAGGGCCTATTGGTCAAGCATATATGCTTGGTGTAAATCAATTAGAACCTACTGCTACTTTAGATATACAAGGTGCTGAATTAAAAGGTATTCAAATTTATGCAGGTAGATCAGATAACTGGAATATATTGGCTCAAAATGCTAACCCTAGTACTGTTCAAAATAGCCAAAATATATCAAAAAATACAGGTATCTCACTTTTTACAAATTATGATCAATCATCTATATTATATTATTGTGGAAATAATTATGGTCCTTCAGAAGGTGATTTACCACAACCTGCTGATTTATCATTAAAATATACCAAAGTAGATACAACATTTACAATAGGAGGCCCAACAAATACAAAAATAAATACTAATTTATTAGTATCCAAGTTCTCAACCTCAGCACATATTTCGGATGAAACAATGGCAATATACGATGTTTCAGCCGGATTGTATTTACCTGATGTATACAATACAAATGCTTGTTATGGAAATGCATTAAGTTTAGTTGCTACAGATAATTCATCCAATACAATATTAAATATAATAGCACCTAATCAAAATGGATTGAACGTAAAAGGTGGTGCATATGCGAATGATATTGAACGTAGTATGGGAATTATAGATGTTTCGAATGTATTGTATGGAACAAATGTTGCACCTGCTCAAATGGTTGTATCAGGAAAAGATAAAAAGAAATATCCAAAAACGGTTGGTATAAACACACACACACCACAAGTAGATAATTATATTTTAGATATAAACGGTAAAACGAATTTATCCAATAATGATTTGAAAAAATTAACAACTACTACTTTTGAAGTATTTGATGTAGATTGTTCAAAAACAAATAAAAATTATGCAGTAATGGTTGGAGGTCCTTATACACAAACAATACCAAATCAGCAATATAAAACAAAATATTCAAATGATGGAGGAATAACATGGAACGATAGTGCTACTATTATTGACCTTTCAGGAACAACACATATTTTGGAATCGGTATATGTAAAAGATGCTTCTTATTCGGTGATTGCGTCAAAGACGGGTGAAAATATGTTCTTTTCAAAGAATAGTAATCAAAGTTATTTACGTATTAAAAGTCCTAGTGATCCTAATGATGTTTATAGTTTTACAAGTATTTACATTTCACCTACAAATACGGTATTTATGGGTTTACAGGATACACAATTTACTGTTGGTGTTACTACACAATACACGTCTGGTGGTATATTGTATTTTAATTTTGATTTTGATACTTACGATTCTCCAATAGGTGATGTGAGTAATAATAAAATATCAGATATAAATACTATTTCTTTGGATGGTCATAATAATTTTGTATACGCATTAGGTCATGAAAAAATAAACAAATATGAATACGATTCTGATGGTGCATTTAATTTACAATATTCACAAGTACTTGTTGATACTAGTTATAATAAAATCCGCGTTTTTGATGAAACTACTGCTATTGCAGTAGGAACAAATGCAATCATTTTTACAAAAAATGGAAAAAACTGGACAAAAACAGTATTAGACGGATCATTGAATGATGTAACATTCAAAGATGCAAATAATGCATTAGTAATTGGTGAAGATAGTAAAATGTATTATTCAAGAGATGGATTTGCAACATGGACACATGTTGAAAAAAATGCAATAAATTCAAATGGAATGGGATTTTTATTAGATAATAACATGAATTTGACTTCTGTTTATATGCCGGATGATGATAGATTTATAATTAATACACAAGAAAGTGAATATGTAGAAAATTCATCAACAGGAAGTACCAACATTATACATAGTTTTTTACCAGATTTACTAAATAGACCAAATAACAGTGCAATTGATATTTATGGTAACATAGATATTTCGGGGGATTTAATCGTAAACAACAAAGGAAAATTACGTACAACAAATAATAACATTGATGTATTTAATGAAACAGTAGATGTGATAAATATTGGAAACGAAGCAACAACAATTAATATTGGAGGTACTTCGTCAAATGTTATATTAACAGGAATATTGGATGGAAGTTTTAATGTAGATGAATTAGTTGTATTGAATGATGTATCTTTTAATAGTGATTTAGTAGTAGGTGGCGATGCATCTTTTAATAGCACATTAGAAGTAAAACCAAGTGGTCATTTATTAATAAATAGTGATGCATCATTTAATTCGAATGTGGATTTTAATAATATAAATATTGCAAATAATGCAACTTTTAATACTGCAGTAAATATTACAGGAAACATAGAACAATTTTAATTAATTGTAAAACTTTGAAGAGTATCTATGCTTTTATTAATAGTTTTAATACTATCATTTAATTCATTCATTTCTTTATTTTTTTCATGTAAATAACAAATTGTGTTTTTGCATATATATGAAAAATTATTTTCTTCATCCAATAAATCGGTTGTTTCAATATTATCAATAATATAATTTATATTATTAATGAATTTTTTGTACTCATTTATTGGTTTAATCATGTCTACTGAATATTTTCCGTTCATGTTCTCTATATCTTCATTCAATCCTGAATAATCAAATAGTTTTTTCATTAATAAAAACACTAATTTTCCGTCTTTTCTAAAACCATATAAGTTGTTTTTATCAATTTTGTCTATTTTGTGTTTTCCCATAAACATTTTCAAAACTTCGAAAAACATATTGAATGATTTGTCTTCATCATTTAAATATTTCAATGTTTCGTAATATTTTTCTTCTATACTTATTGATTTGTTTGTATCAATAAATTTCATATCAATAGTAGATGTCATATTTCCCATTTTATATTGGATTTATTTTAATAAAAATAAATTCAATTTTTTTATTTATAGTAGTTAAGGATGAAAAGCAAATTCAGATTATGGTTAAACATATGTACATCCACAATCTTGTGAAACTGTTTTTGCTACATATGCTCCGCAATTACACTTCTTTTTCCATGGTGTCTTTAAACAATCACAATCCAATGTTGATTTTTGAGAACTCTTTAATTTACCATCACTATTATAAACTGGTGGTACCAATCTCCCTGGTGCTTTCATAATTGGAAAACACGATTGTTGAATATCTGGTAATGGTGTACGATTAACGCGATTTTGTGTATTAGTGCATTCAAATGTAGGGCAATTTACAGATGCTTCAATCTCCATATCAAAAACATTTGTTTTATTTGTTAAAGGTAATTTGTTATAAGTTGTTTTTGTATTTATGGTTGTTGTTTCTAAATTATATTGTTTAAAATTAATATAATTCTTTGATCCGAGAACCGAAGGCTGTTGTGATAAATTTTTCAACATTACCTGGGTTTTTCTTAATTTTAAATAATCACTCTGAGACATTATATTATAATATTATATTTTTATCAGTTTTAGTATCTACATAATATTTTGCTATTTTAAAAATTATAAATGAAAAAATTAAACCAACAATTAAACCTATTATTAATTGTTTCATTGTATGTCGATTAAAACTATGTCTTTGATACAATGTCAATATTATTATAAAACAGGAAAATATTGTCCAAATTATATTTGAAGTCATATATAAAAAAAATGTTGAATATGCTACTGATTGTGCATGTCCAGAAGGCATCGCGTATTTCTCTGTATGTTCAATTGTTTGATAATCTTCCATCATTATTTGATTTTTTGGTCTAGGTTCTCGAACAATATGTTTTATTGTTTTATTTAAAATGGAATTCAAAAAATATCCAATTATATATGCGAATAAAAATATCTTTTTATAAAATAATTTATACGTTGTTAATATAAACAATAAAGTAGGACCAAAAAATCCTAATTTCTGAAAAATGCTATATTCCATATATATTATTATGTTTTTTTTTGTTGATATAATTGTTCACAAATAAACGAAAATGACCAGTTTGCTCCATTTAGATCTACAAGTTCTCCTTTATCATTCATTAACTTCACCGTCATTCTATTTATATTTACTGGACCAAAATATGTTCTTTGTTGATTTTGTAATGTACCACCAAACTCCACGAATATTTGATTGTTTTTCAATCCTGATATTTTTAAAGGCACCAATGCAAACACATTTTTTGCAAAAGGTCCACTTGAATAATATTGCACTGTTCGAGCAGACAAAGAATTATTGGACGATATAATTGCATTTCCGGATGTTGCATTTGAACTCAATATTTCTTGTGCTGCGTATATCTCATTTTTCGTCATATTTTGACCGTTTTTCTTTATTGTTGATGTTAATGGTTCTCCAGATGAAGGATTGGCACGTGTTGCTGATCTTACTGAATATGATGGAAGTGATGTTGTTGTTTCTTTTTGTGCAGTTGTTACTACACCATCATTCAAATGATTTTGATTGTAATCATCTAAAATAATCATAAAATAATTATAAATATTAATACTTACAACATTATCTCCTGTAATTGAACACACATTTACATCACTCGTTGATGAAGTAAAATCTGTTAAATAATATTCTGTTGAAATTCTGAAACCCAATATCCATCCCAATGTTGCATCCCAAGTTGTATTTGTAACAATGTTTGGTCCTATTGCATATGTAACAAAACTCAATGGATCATAAAACACAACTCGGTAATCTTTGGCACGATATGTTTTATTCATATTTAAACGTAGTTTAATGTTATTATTTGGCAATACTGTTAATAGTGTGTTATTTGATAAATTAAAACCACCTGTTGTTACTACACTACTAAATTGATTATTTATTACATTTATTAATTGATCACGCGTATAATTACCTGGTGGTATTGTAAATGTCAAAGAATTTGCGTTTGTTGTTGTAAATATACCTTCGCCTCCGGCATCACTTAATGGTCTTATAAAAATTTGATCATTGACTGCTGTAGTAATTATACACTCTTTACTTACAATCTTTGAAATACCTCTTACTTGTGAATAACTTACATTTGGTGTATTATATAAATCATCACCTAAACTAAATGTAGATTGACCAATATTTAAATCAAATGCCCATACATTTGACGCATCTGTATTTATGTCAAAAGTAGTAGGTGTTGTTCCAAATATTTTATCATTCAAAAAAGTCAAATTAAAATCACTTTGTGTTAAATTTATTCTTTTTATTATTGTTAATGTTGCTATTATATTATTTCCATCTTGAACAAGCGAAATATTTGTTCCTGCCAAAGGATTACCACTTCCATCATCATAAATGTTTATTTGATGATTTATATCCGCTTCCAATTGCGGTGCAGTATTCAAGAAATAGGTTTTTTTGTCTAATGAATTTCCATCACCATCAGTATCCCATGTCACATCTAATGCGGATATTGTGATTTCCGGATAATTCTTATTTCCGAATGTGTTTTTCGGAAATATTTTGAAAATTTTATCATCCTTTTTCAATTCTAAACCACTACCTCCTATTGAGAACGTTGAAACCAAAACATTGTTACTTGATAAATCAATATTTGATATATCTGTTATTTTACCACTATTTTGTGTTAATTCATTTATATTTGTTAACTTATCTTTTACAACACTGTTCTCCAAATCCAGAAAATAACTTTTTTCTGTAAATCGTTTTGTTAAATCTACTTTCAATTCAAAAAAGTTATCGTTATTGTCTACTTCTGCAAATGTATTTAATATTTTGAAAACTCCGGACGTATTGTCATGATCTTTGCTATTTTCGTTTGTATTTATTATGTTTGTATTAATTTCTGCTATTAAATCATTCAATAAATAAGAACCATTTGTTAATGGAAATTCGAAGTTGTTTAAACTATTATCAAAAGAGGATTTTTTACATTCCAACAATATTTTTGGATTTAATATTACATCAAATGTATTTTCTTCTGTTTTTGTTTCTGATACAATATTACTTACTTCATTTATTGAAGTATTAAAGACAAATGCTGAACTAGGTCCTGTCCATATCTCTGTATCTTGAGGAAAAATCACACTTATTTTACTATTTTGTGTTTGGTTTACATTAAATCTATTTATTCTAACATGCATTTCATAATGTGAAAATCCTTGACCAACCAAATTATTTACTGTATCTGTTGTTAAAAATACATCTCCCAATATATCTGTCGAACTGTTTGTTACGTTTATACGTTTTAATTGTGATATATTCAGTAAATTCGCATTATTTTGCAATTGAGTATTTAAATCATTTACTAATTCTTGACGCGAATAGGTTGTTCCTGTTTGTAATGACAAATTAATTCTAACGCTGTTTATTATTGTTGAGGTATTTACATTGTATTCAGAACTTACTGAACTATTTACATAATTAACAATATCAAAATAATTGTTGTTTGTTGTTAAAGAAAAATTACTTACATTTGTATCACTATCTACGACACTTTGAGTTTGTAATGGTAATACTTCTAATTTTGATTTTATCATGTATCCATAATATTTATTGTAATTAAATCCTAAAAATGATGGTATGGATTTTGCCTTGTTTTCAGTATCGCTTGGTATAAAATTGTTGGGATTTAGAAATTCTATTTCATATTGGTTCTCGTTGTAATGTTTTGATATGTCAAAATTCAACGTTCCTTTTGATTTTGCATAATCATATATAATTTCGGTATTGTTAAAACTCGCATCTGAATAAGATATATCTGTTTTTATTGTCGTTAATGATAGATTTACTGCTGCTATTAATTCTTCGGCAGTATAATTACCTATTGGTATTTCTATTTTGATATCGTGATTTCCATTATCTATTCCTGATGAATTACCTTTTAAAAAGAAAAAATTACTTCCATAATTATTATTTATTGTATACCATGTATAAGGTATTTGTATTGAATATAATTTCAAGTTTAAAACATCTCTTAATGGATCTGATAAATTAAAAGTGAAATCTGAAGACAATGATGATTTATTGTCTCTGTATTGACTGTCTATACTTATTATTCGTTTTGTTGTTTGTTGTAATAATGGATTTAATGTACCTTTTGCATAGTCTAAAGGTAATGTCATTTCCAATTCACTTTCGGATTGTTTTGTTTCTTTTTCTGGTTCTTCTTTTTCTTCTTTTTCTTCTTCTTCTTTTTCTTCTTCTTCTTCATTTTCTTCACCTGTAACAAAAAAACGTTCATAAATTTTATTATAAAAATCTGTTAAACGATCTCCTGATTCACCTCCAATATTAGTATATTTCCATATCATATTGTTGATTTTTGCTTCAAGTTCTCTATCCGATGGATTTACTAAGTCTAAAATATTATATAAGTCTGCATCACTATAATTATCTATATTATATATATTTTCTCTCGAATTCATATTTATTATTATATTATAAATTTATATTTGTTATTTCATATTTGTTTTTTCTTTTAATCTTTTTTTAAACATTGTATTTATGAAATCTACTATATCAATCACTTTCAAACATTTAAATAACATTTCTATTGGAAATAATTTTAATCCATGTCCTCGTTTCATATGTGTATTTCCTTTAAAACATAAAATATCCAAAGCCTTCATTATTGTATCTTCTTCTTGTGTCATGGATGTTCTGTCTATTCGTGTAGATCCTACGTAATTATAACGATTATAATTACCATTTTCATAAACGCTATATTTGTTAATATGAGGATGATTTTTTATTAATCCTATTCCCATTATTTTGTTTATATCATTATTCATTTCTAAAACAAACATTATTTTGTCTGTTCTTACTTCCTGACTAATAGGCACTTCTGAACAATAAATACAACCAACTTTTGCATGGGATTTTCGGTATAATTCATTTTCATCCCACGTTCTTGTACTAAAACGGGATGTTAATAAATATTTATTCAGACTTTTCTTATAATCACTTAAGTAAGCTCGTTTCTTAATTTGTTCCATATTTTTTATGATTTATAGAAAATATAGAAATTTTTTATTCAATTTTTATTGCACTTGTGTGATTAATGATGCGTAAGATGGATATTTTTCCCATTTGGTATTTTTCTTAAAAGTTGCATTTTTCAAATTTCTTTCTTTTATTTTTAATAAACTTGGTTCACTATTTAAATATATATCGTTTTGTTGCTGTTTTTCCTTTTTTATTAAACTTTTTATTCTCTTTTGTGGCATTTTTCTTTGAGATGGTTTTGCTTTTCGTGTGCGCGACTTCTTTTTTGATTTTACCTTTTTTGATTTTTTTCCAGGCATTATATAATAACACAATAAAATATTTAAACATAATCATTTTTATACATTATGTTAAATAGATTACCGATTGAAATTATTCGTGAACATATTATCCCATATACTTATAATTCACAACCCGAAGAATTATGCAAAGACATTCGTTCGTTTTATTGTGTTCGTGAACATTTATGTGATGCTTATTATGAACGTTGGAAAAACATTGAACCGGGAGAATATTTTAATTGGTTAGAAAACGATATTATTCGATTTTTGAACAACGATAAAGCCACTATGTGGGGTTATACTGAAAACTATATAGAAAAGATTTCCAGATTATATTTATTAAAAGATAAAAATCAAATAGAAATACGGCTATATATTCATAAAAAAGTTATGTTTTTTGAAACTAAATATGCAATCAACACATTTCTAGGTATTTTAACACCAGACGAACGTATAGAATTAATTAAATTCACAAGCCTCTTAAAAATCGATTGATATGAATAAACATATTTATATAATAATTAATTAAAGAATAAACATATTTATATTTATCTCAAAACAGCATTTCTTTCAATATAACTTATTTTTTTTAAAATATAATATAATAACAATACTTGAGATCGCCTATTTAAATAGAACCATATAAAAAAAACTAATAACATTCAATATTATAAAAATGATTGCAAACAAATAGTAAATGTTTACATTTTTATAATAATTAATTATAATTATTACACTAATTACGCTTTGTAGTAATTTTTCAAAAACATATTGTATTTGTTCTTTTGTATTTTTAAAATAACAAATTTCTAAACATATACATATTTTGCACAAGAATATATGAAAATATTTGAATAAATAAGACTGCATGTTTGGATCATCATATTTTGATGTAATACTACAACTTAATCCATGACCCGTTGTATCGTGATACCACCATGGAGGTATCATTAATGAATCACCTGGTTCAAGTGTCACTTTATATAATTTTAATTTTTTACGTTCTTCTTCATCTTTCATATTCAATGTTTTGTCATTGTGTTTCCAAAATGTGAATTTTCGATAAATATCCCATGGACTGCCACGTTTTAATTGATCATCATTGTCATTGAAATCAAACATATATAATGTTTTTTTTCCAATTATTTGATGTAATAAATAATTTTGCCAAATATGAAAATGACATGAACTTGAGGCATTTTTTCCAAAAAAAATCACTTTTTCACTTTCATTCAAATTATTCAAATAATCATTTTTTATGTATGTATCACTATATAATTCTGGGTTATCAAATTCATCTAGACCTATTTCTGCTAAGTAGTAACGTTCGTCTTTTTCTATTCTTTCAATATATTCTTTCATATCCATCATACTGACATCACATACAATACCTATTTTATGATCTTCTTCATTTAGATAACATTCAACTTCTACTTTATTTGTGCCAAATATTTTTGGCATGGTTTCTATGTTCCAATTTTTATATGCATTTGTATTTTTACAAAAACCTCGTAATATTAGTGGGGTTTTAAAATTATAATTTTTTAGCGATGTTGTATAATCATATTCTTCTACATTTAAATATTTCATTTATATTAATATTACTTGTTTTTTTA
>Ga0209715_1000139_pt1 | contig 63149 bp, 54 predicted proteins | sample COGITO_mtgs_1205_2_FD_184809 | JGI IMG/M metagenome (GOLD analysis project Ga0209715, IMG submission 184809) | Pelagic marine microbial communities from North Sea - COGITO_mtgs_120503 (SPAdes) (version 2) | ecosystem: Environmental > Aquatic > Marine > Epipelagic ... | reverse complement strand
TCCTACAGATTCGATAGATTGTCCAGCTGCAGTGGCATTAATTATTAATGGATAACTTTTAGCCTCTGCATCATCAGAAACAGTAACATCAATTGTAAGTTCACCATCACTGTTAATTGTGACCGGATTAGAAGGTGAGTAAGATATACTACTGTTTTCAGGAAGACCATCAATAGAAAATGTAGTTTCAAAATCATAATTTGAAAAAACTCTGTGTTTTACGACAAAAGAACCAGTCTCGCCTTGTCCGACGGTCAACTTTGATTCTGGCGTACTTAATTGTAATAATGGACCATCTGATGAAAAGAAAGCTGAAAAAACTCCTCTTCCATAAGTGGAAGCAAATACCTTATAGTCATCTCTCATATCGAGATCTGTAACTCTAACATTACTCATCCCGTTAAAAGCAGAATTCCATTTTGGGGAATTGTCGTTAAAGTTTTTTGTATACCAAACTCCTAAATCAGTTCCAACTATTACTTCACTTAATACAATTGGATTTTGTAAAATTGCTCTAACAGGAATATCTGGGAGGCCTCCGTTATTAACATCACCTTCTTTATTTGACCACGTTTCACCTCCGTCATTTGAATAAAAAATGTTTTTAACAGCATAATTATGGAATGTGACAAAAATTTCATTTTCTGTAAGACCAAATTCAATATCTGAAACACTTCCTAAAAATTCATTTCCTGTGATATTTGTGTAAACAGGGTTTGCAGTATTTGCATTTTCTGCTTTTATAACTACCCCGTTTTCTAAACCTATCATTAAAGTAGATGAGTTTGTTGTGTGTGGAGAAACTGTCAACGCAGAAACATTTGAAGTCATCATTCCACTTTGAAGTGTTCGGCTAGGTGCGTTAGTGTTTCTATCTGCTTCAGCGAAGTCATCCCAATCGTAATAAGCTTTTATTTCAAAGTTTGAACCAGTGTAATTTGAATAAATAATCCCATAATTTGAATCTAAAGCTTGAACATTAATAAAATCTCCATTGCTACCACTTTCATTATTAATATTAAAATTACTATCACTTTTAAAATCATAGGCTTCTACAGAATTATTATACACATAATTTGCAATAAAATATGGTTTATCTAAATTTTGAGAGAACATGGATGCTGCTCCATCTCCACCAGAAACATCAATACTTGAAGTTATTTTATTTTCTCTGTCTGTTTGAAACTGTGTTCCATTATCTTGAGCACCAGAAAGAAATACATCTGTCATTCCTGTAACAACCTTATTTCTTGTCGTCCAGCTAGAAAGATCTCTCCCAGAAATTTGTTTATTTAAATCTTTAAACATTTCAGATGGTGCAACTCCAATAGTATAAAACTGAGTAGTTACATAATTAAAATTTCGTGAAGATATTTCTTCGGAAGACCCATTGGATTGACTAAAATAAATACCACCATCGTTTCCAAATATTTTTTTTGAAGAATCGTAATTCCCAAAAGCCATATTGTGCTGATCAGCATGGGCAAATTGTTGGCCAAACCCTCTATACCAATGTGTGAATTGTTCCCAAGGATTTGCAGTCGCATTTTCTGCACCTGTTGTGGATTTAAATAAATCAATACCACCTGCATATATAGTTTCTGGGTTATTAGGGTCAGATTCTATCATTAAATCGTAAAAAGACTGTCCTCTTGTAAAATCATTTGCATCAATTCCAGTATCAGCATCATCGGGTAGTGTAAGCGGAGTAGGTGCAGTAGCAAATTCATTAGTTGATTTAATGATTGTTACTGGATTTTCTGCAGCTAAAGCATATATATCTCCATTTGAAGCTACCTCAAGTTCGGTTCTTCTCGCAGTGTCTGCTCCATCATTGTATGTTATGGTATGCTTGACGCTGAAAGCTGTAATATCTGAATTAGCTACTAAAATAGTACCACCTCCTGAACCTCTATGGTTTCTGGTTGTTGAAGCCCATAATTTATTGTCTGGAGCAATCTCTAAATCCATTGGTTGATAAGAATAAGCAGAACCATCAATATTAAAAGGAACCTTATCCCATGAGGCTGCTGCATCATTAGATTTCCATATTCCATAATCGTCAACTCCAAAAAGGTGATTTGTGTCATCTCTGTGAGAGGAAACGCCAGCTGCTATAATAACCTCAGATGTTCCATCATTGTCTCTAACTACAACATCGTTGATGTAAAAAATACCAGGACTTACTGTTCTTCCAGCACTTGCTAAAGTTTCAAGTGATAATGAAACATTTATAGTTTGATTATTTAATAGTCTTGATTTAAGACGAGTTCCATCTGTGGATGATATCATTACTGATGGAATTGAAATATCTTCTGCATTACTTCCTCCCATTGTAATTGGAGCTGAACTCCAATCTGCTTGACTTCCGTCATTTCTGTTCATTACAATAACGGCAATAGCACCTGCTTGTTGAGCTCTTCTAACTTTATCAACAAATGGACAATCTCCTCGTTCAATAAGTGCTATTCTACCATTAATTTGAGATCCATTTGAAATTGTTTGACACGCATCATATTTCGATCCACCAATACCGTCAGATGCATCCCCTGAATCGTCTCCATCATCAGCTAATATCAAATCAGCTGTAATTGGTGTGGAAGTTAACGAAGGACCAAAACCTGCTCCAATGTAAGTGTAGGGCCCTAATTCTAAATTGTTAATTTTAACAAAATTACCTTCACTTCTATAAACAATTTCTGTATCAGATTTACCTCCAAAAACATTTGTCCATGTTTCACCAGCATCACTAGATTTCCAGAGTCCATTTCCTAAAGCTTCTGCTCCTGTATACGACTCTCCTGTTCCAACATAAAAAGTTTTTAAATCATTTGGATCGTAAACAATAGAAGATACCGGAATATTTTCGGGTATCCCTTTAATATGTATCCATTCTGAGGTGTTTCCGTCAGAAATATTTGTATTTTTAAAAAGGCCACCGCTAACTCCTCCAGCAAAAACGGTTTCATCATTTTCATCATTTGGATCAAACATAAGACCTTTTGTTCTTCCACCAACATTATTTGGTCCTCTACTGACCCATTTCATTTCTTCAGATTCTCCTGGAACACTAAAACTCTTAACAGAAGATTCCTGTGATTTGTTTAATTTATACTGGGTTTCAAATAAATTATTAATTTCTGTTTTCCCAGTCATCGGGTTCATAGAAAGCTGCCATATTTTTTCTTGATATTGATTTGGTGGAAGTCCTATTTTTTTTCTTTCAGATTTTTTTAGTTTATAAGTTGATTTAATTGAACTGTTTTTTAAATTATCATTATGAACAGATCTTTTGTATGAGTATAAAATGTTATCATAGTTAGTCAATCCAACAACGAAAATAAATACTAATGAAAAAAGTGTTATTTGCTTATTTAATTTCAAAATGTTTGTTTTTTATTATACAAATATCAAAATGCATGCCGACAATGCACATTTTTTTTTAAAATTCAATATATTAAAATATACTTAATTAATGTTAAGTTTATTTTATAAAAAAATCAAATTTAACAGAGTAAAATAGAAAAAAAAACGTACTAAAAAGAATGTTTTTACTTATACAGCTACTTTTCCTTTAATGTGAGGATGAGGATTGTAATTGATAATTTCAAAATCTTCAAACTTAAAATCATTTATGTTATGAATCTTATTCAATATTTTTAATTTGGGTAAATCTCTTGGTTCTCTTGAAAGTTGAAGATTTAATTGTTCAATATGATTATTATATATGTGAGCATCTCCAAATGTGTGTACAAAATCTCCAGCTTCATAACCACAAACATGAGCTATCATTTCGGTGAGTAGAGCGTATGAAGCTATATTAAAAGGAACCCCTAAAAATATATCAGCACTTCTTTGATAAAGCTGACAGGATAATTTATTGTTGTATACATAAAATTGAAAAAAAGCATGGCACGGAGGAAGGGCTGCTTTACCTTTTTTAACATTTTCTTCAAAACTTTCTTTTGTGTCTGGTAGAACTCCTGGGTTCCATGCTGTTACAAGCATTCTTCTGCTATCCGGATTATGTTTTAAAGTATTAATAACTTCCGAAACTTGATCAATACCGTCACTATTCCAATTTCTCCACTGGTGTCCGTAAACAGGGCCTAAATCACCGTTAGAATCGGCCCATGCGTCCCAAATTTTTACACCATTACTTTTTAAATATTCAATATTTGTTTCACCTTTTATAAACCATAAAAGTTCGTGAACTATAGATTTTAGATGAACTTTTTTTGTTGTAATCATTGGAAACCCCTTTGATAAATCAAAACGCATTTGATAACCAAATACACTTTTTGTACCCGTACCCGTTCTATCAGATTTTTCATTACCATTCTCAAGAACGTACTTAACTAAGTCTAAATATTGTTTCATTGTAATAAATAAGATTTCAAAAATATAAATTAACTAAAATTGAGCCAAAGAATATCCTTTAACTTATTAAAAAATATTAACCAATTATCATACCAGCAATAGTTGCAGATAATAGTGAAGCTAGAGTACCACCTAGAACTGCGATCATTCCAAATTTTGATAAATTTGTTCTTTGATTTGGAGCTAAAGATCCAATTCCACCTATTTGAATTCCAATAGAAGCAAAGTTGGCAAATCCACACAACATGTAGGTAGCCATTATTATCGATTTTTCGTATTGCAAATGTACTATATTAGATATATCCTTAAGTTCAGCTAATTGCATATAGCCAATAAATTCACTAACAGCTAATTTTATACCTAGGAGTTGACCCATTAATGCCATATCTTCTTTTGCAACTCCAATTATCCACATTACTGGTGAAAATGTATAACCTAAAATAAATTCTATTGAAAGGAATTGGTAGGTTGTATTTTCACTTATCCAGTAATTCAATCCAGAAATAGCTCCCATTTTTTCAAATCCAAAATTCACCATTGCTATAAAAGCAATAAATACCAAAAGCATAGCGCCAACATTTGCTGCTAATTTTAATCCTTCAGTTGTTCCATTTGCTATAGCATCTAATAAATTTGAACCGATTTTATCTTGTGAAACTGAAACATCTTTGTTAATTGTGTCTGTTTCTGGGAACAAAATTTTTGAAATAACAATTGCACCTGGTGCAGCCATAACTGAGGCAGTGAGTAAATGTTTAGCATAAAAAAGTTTTAAAACTTCATCTTCACCACCAAGAAATCCTATGTATGCAGCCAAAACACCCCCTGCTACAGTAGCCATTCCCCCAATCATTACTAAAAGAATTTCAGACTTAGTCATCTTGTCTAAATACGCTTTAATCATTAATGGAGCTTCGGTTTGACCTAGAAAAATATTTCCTGCCACACTTAAACTTTCAGCACCTGAAATATTTAAAAGTTTACTTAAACTTAATGCTAATATTTTTACAACTTTTTGAATAACTCCTAGATAAAATAAAACAGATGTCAATGCTGAGAAGAATATAATGGTTGGAAGAACTTGAAATAAAAATACATATCCAAAAGTTTCAACATTGACCATGTCACCAAGAAGAAACTTACTCCCCTCCATTGTAAAATCTAAAGTTTTAACGAATATTTTTCCAAAAAATTCAAATATTTTCTGAACAAAATTGACTTTTAAAACAAGAATGGCTAAAATTAATTGTGTTGACAATCCAATAAGGGCAGATTTCCAATTTATTGCTTTTCGATTATTACTGAAAAGATAGGCTACAAATATTAGAAAAATCATTCCAACAATTCCTCTCAAAATACTTTCAAAAGAAAACCCTTGACTAAGAATTATTTCATTTTGTAAAATTTCATTACTGAAGAATCCTATTAAATAACTATTCATTTTTTTCAGTTAGTTTATCTCTCAATTGAGCCGCTAATTCGTAATCTTCATTTTTTACAGCTATCTCGATTGCACTTTTTATTTGTTTAATTGACATTTTATTAAAATCAACTTTTTTTGATGTATGGCTCTCTTTTTTTACTTTTTCACCCCCAGCTTTAATTATTATCCCTGCTTTTTCTAAAACACTTTCATAAGTAAAAATGGGAGAATTAAATCTTATTGCTAATGCTATGGCATCAGATGTTCTGGAATCTATAATTTCTTCGATTTTATCTCTTACACAAATCAAACTGGAAAAAAAAACTCCATCAATAATTTTATGAATAATAACTTGCTTTATTTTAATTTCAAAACAATCAGAAAAATTTTTAAATAAATCGTGAGTTAATGGTCTTGGTGGTTTAATTTCTTTTTCTAAAGCAACGGCTATAGATTGGGCTTCAAATCCACCAATCACAACAGGTAGTTTCCTTTTTCCATCTTTTTCAGACAATAATAATGCATATGCACCATTTGTGTTTTGACTGTAGGATATTCTGTCTATTGTTAAACGTATTAAACTCATTCAATTAGAGGGGTAAATAATTCCTTCTAAAATATTAAAAATTTATGAGTTTTGAGCTTTAAATTCCTTTAGTTTTTCATTCAATCTTGGTACTACATCAAAGGCATCTCCAACAACTCCATAATCAGCAGCTTTAAAAAAGGGTGCTTCAGGATCGTTATTTATTACAACTTTAACTTTAGAAGAATTAATTCCAGCCAGGTGTTGAATTGCACCAGAAATTCCAATAGCTATATACAAATTAGTAGCCACTGGTTTTCCAGTCTGACCTACATGTTCACTGTGTGGTCTCCAACCCATATCAGAAACTGGTTTAGAGCATGCAGTAGCTGCTCCTAATGTGTCAGCTAAATCTTCAATTAAATTCCAGTTTTCAGGACCTTTCATTCCTCTTCCTGCTGAAACAACAATGTCAGCATCTGCAATAGAAATTTGACCTGAAACTTTTTCAGATGAGTCTACAGTTAAATCTGAACTTTGAACATCAATGCTCAGGTTTTCTATAATTGAATCAACGGAATTTTCAACTAAACCAAAAGAATTGTTAGATAGTCCAATAATTATTTTATCTGAAATTACAGAAGAATCACTAAAAGCTTTATTTGTAAATGCAGTTCTTTTAACTGTAAATGGATCTAAATTAGTTGGAAGCCCAATTACATTATTAACATATGCCGCGTTAATTTCAGCTGCCAATAATGGAGCTAGATATTTTGAATCTAAACTGCTACTTAGTACCAAGTGATTAGAATTTGTCTGATTTGCTACTTTAGAAATAATGTTTGCAAAACTACTAGCACTAAATTTATTTAAAGATTCATTATTAACTTTAATTATCTTTTTAATACCGTAGTTACTTAATTCATTAACATCTTCAACGTTAATAGTTAAAGCAACAACATCAGTATCAAGTAATTTTGCTAATTCACATGAATATGAAGCTAGTTCAAATCCATTTTTTTTAATTTTTCCGTTTGAGGATTCTACAAAGGTAAGTACAGGCATAATTTATAAAACTTTTGCTTCGTTGTGAAGCAGATTAATTAATTCATCGAGATTATCAGCATCAACAAGTTTCACAGCTTGTTTAGGTTCAGGTTTATAAAACTTGATAGTATTTGTGTTTGAGGAGAAGTCAAATGCTTCTAAAACCTCTAATGGTTTTTGTCTAGCTTGCATTATTCCTCTCATATTGGGTATCCTTAAATCACTTTCTTCAACTAATCCTTTTTGACCTCCAATAATCAAAGGAAGACTACAGCTTAAAGTTTCTTTTCCACCATCAATTTCTCTATCTATCTGAGCTTTTCCGTTATCAATTTCTAGCTTGGTACAATTAGTTACGTAATTCATTTTTAAAAATCCTGCAATAAGTCCTGGAACCATTGCGCCATTGTAATCAATTGATTCTCTTCCAGTAATAATCAAGTCGTAGGAATTGGTTTTTACGTACTCTACGATTTGTTTGGCAACAAAAAAACCATCCAATGGTTCTGAATTAATTCTTATGGCTTTATCTGCTCCAATCGCTAATGCTTTTCTTAAGGTAGACTCGGATGAGGAGTTTCCAACATTTATAACATCAATCGATGCGCCTTGCTTTTCTTTTAACCACATGGCTCTAGTCAATCCGAATTCGTCATTCGGGTTAATAACAAATTGAACACCTTGGGTATCAAATTTTGTATCACCATCAGTAAAATTGATTTTGGAAGTTGTGTCCGGAACATGACTTATACAAACTAAAATTTTCATAAACAATATTAATATTATAAAACAAAGATATATAAAAATCCTAAAAATACTATGCACGCATAGTATTTATTTTAATAATAAACACATTAAAATCTTTAAATATTTAATATTTTTGCACCAAATTTTAATTCAATATGAGAGTTATTCAGTTTAGAGAGGCAATATGCGAAGCTATGTCAGAGGAGATGAGATTAGATCAGTCAATTTTTTTAATGGGAGAAGAGGTAGCTGAATACAATGGTGCTTACAAAGCTTCCAAAGGAATGTTAGATGAATTTGGAGATAAAAGAGTGATTGATACTCCAATATCTGAGCTTGGATTTGCTGGAATTGGAGTAGGATCTACTATGACTGGTAATAGACCAATAATTGAATTCATGACATTTAATTTTGCACTTGTTGGTATTGATCAAATTATAAATAATGCTGCAAAAATTAGACAAATGTCAGGAGGTCAGTTTCCGTGTCCAATTGTTTTTAGAGGGCCAACTGGTTCCGCGGGTCAATTAGCTGCAACTCACTCTCAAGCATTTGAAAGTTGGTATGCAAATTGCCCTGGACTAAAAGTAATAGTTCCCTCAAATCCTTACGATGCCAAAGGATTATTAAAGTCAGCTATTAGAGATAACGACCCTGTGATATTTATGGAGTCTGAGCAAATGTATGGTGATAAAGGTGAAGTGCCTGAAGAAGAATATTTAATCCCAATTGGTGAGGCGGAGGTAAAGGTTATTGGAAAAGACGTAACTCTTGTTTCATTTGGAAAAATATTAAAACAAGCGCAAATAGCCGTTGATAAACTTAAAGAAGAGGGTATTGAAGTTGAATTAATTGATCTAAGAACTATAAGACCTTTAGATATGGGTACTATTTTGGAATCAGTTAAAAAAACTAACAGGTTGGTTATTTTGGAAGAATCATGGCCTTTTGGTAATATTTCAACTGAAATTACTTATCAAGTACAAAATCAAATATTTGATTATTTAGATGCACCAATAGAAAAAATAAATACTGCAGATACACCTGCACCATACTCTCCAGTTTTACTTGCAGAGTGGTTACCAAATAGTGATGATGTTATCAAATCTATTAAGAAGGTAATGTATAAATAAAAATCAATTTTGTAATTCACCCTATTTGACTACTTTTGCGATCAAAATTAAAATTAAATAATATAAATATATAATATGGAATCTTTAGCTATTTACATGCCTATAATCCTGGCTTTAATTGGATTAGCTTATATGCTTTACAAGAAATCTTGGGTTATGAAACAAGATGCTGGTGACGGCAAAATGAAAGAAATTTCTGACCACATATACGAAGGAGCATTAGCTTTTTTAAACGCTGAGTATAAACTATTAGCGGTATTTGTTTTTGTAGTTAGTTTAGCTTTAGCAGGAGTTTCTGTTGTTGTTCCTACTACGCATTGGTTAATTGTTATTGCTTTTATTTTTGGAGCTGTTTTTTCTGCTTGGGCAGGAAATATGGGAATGAAGATAGCAACCAAAACTAACGTTAGAACTACTCAGGCAGCTAGAACAAGTTTGCCAACTGCTTTAAAAATATCATTTGGAGGAGGAACTGTTATGGGATTAGGTGTTGCTGGATTGGCAGTACTTGGATTAACAGCATTTTTCATTTTATTTTTTAATTACTTTATGGACGGAGTTTGGACTAGTACAGAAGACATGACAATCGTTTTAGAAACATTGGCAGGTTTTTCACTTGGCGCAGAATCAATTGCATTATTTGCAAGAGTTGGTGGTGGAATTTATACCAAAGCTGCAGACGTAGGTGCTGATTTAGTAGGTAAAGTTGAAGCAGGAATTCCTGAAGATGATCCTAGAAATCCAGCTACAATTGCTGATAATGTAGGAGATAACGTTGGAGATGTTGCAGGAATGGGTGCTGATTTATTTGGTTCTTACGTTGCTACAGTTCTTGCAGCAATGGTTCTTGGAAATTACGTTATTGAGGATATGGGCGGAAGTATATCGGACGCTTTTGGAGGAATAGGACCAATCTTACTTCCTGTTGCAATAGCAGGTGCTGGAATAATTATTTCAATAATTGGAACATTACTAGTAAATATAAAATCTAACGATGCTAAGGAAGATGAAGTAATGAGCGCGTTGAATAAAGGTAATTGGACGTCAATAATTTTAGTTGGTATTTCATGTTATGTTTTGTGTGATTGGATGCTTCCTGAAACTATGAAAATGGAATTTTTTGGTGAAGGATTGAAAGAAATTTCTTCGATGAGTGTGTTTTACGCAACGCTAGTAGGATTAGTAGTTGGGGCTGTTATTTCTTCAGTTACTGAATATTATACAGGGCTAGGAAAAAGTCCAATTTTAAAAATTGTACAACAATCAAGTACTGGTGCTGGAACTAACATTATTGCTGGTTTAGCAACTGGAATGATTTCTACATTTCCATCTGTATTGTTATTTGCAGGTGCTATTTGGGCTTCTTATTTTTTTGCTGGTTTTTATGGTGTTGCTTTAGCTGCTTCAGCTATGATGGCAACTACAGCTATGCAATTAGCAATTGACGCTTTTGGTCCAATTTCTGATAATGCTGGAGGTATTGCTGAAATGAGTGAACAAGATCCTATTGTTAGAGAAAGAACAGACATCTTAGATTCTGTAGGTAATACTACTGCAGCAACTGGAAAAGGATTTGCTATTGCCTCTGCTGCATTAACATCATTAGCCTTATTTGCAGCGTATGTTACATTCACAGGAATAGATGGTATTAACATCTTTAAGGCTCCTGTTCTTGCAATGTTGTTTGTTGGAGGTATGGTTCCGGTTGTTTTTTCTGCTTTAGCTATGAACGCTGTAGGAAAAGCTGCAATGGAAATGGTACAAGAAGTTAGAAGACAATTTAAAGATATCCCTGGAATCATGGAGGGTACTGGAAAACCAGAATATGATAAATGTGTTGCTATTTCAACTCAAGCCTCTTTAAAAGAAATGGTTCTTCCTGGAGTTTTAACTATTGGGTTCCCATTGTTAATAGCTTTTGTTCCTATGATTTTTGGAATGGATAATTTAGCAATTGCCGAAATGCTTGGAGGATATATGGCTGGTGTTACTGTTAGTGGTGTTTTATGGGCGATTTTTCAAAACAATGCTGGTGGTGCATGGGACAATGCAAAAAAATCATTCGAAGCTGGTGTTGAAATTAATGGGGAGATGACTTACAAGGGATCCGATGCTCACAAAGCTGCAGTGACTGGTGATACTGTTGGTGATCCATTTAAAGATACATCTGGACCTTCAATGAATATTCTTATAAAACTTACTTGTTTAATTGGTCTTGTAATTGCTCCAATTTTAGGTGGACATTCTATTGATTCTGATCATGCGTCTGCTGATTTAGAGGTTAAAAAAGAAGTAATTGTAAAGGCTGATAATGATGTTTGGACTATGACTGTTACAACGGAAGAAACAGATTCTGACGGTGTTTCAAAAAAATCTGAGTTCATTAGTGGAACTCAAGAAGAAATTATGGAAGCAATGTTAGAGCAAAATACTAGTGAAGCCAAGAAAATAGGAATGGCTGCCATGATGCAGATAGAAAAAAAAAAAAATTAAATTAAAAGTATAATTTAAAGACCTTTTAGACTTTCATCGATTTTGTCGGTAATTGTTTGAAGGTCTTTTTTGTTTTTAACAAAATCTAAATCGTCAACATCAATTATAAGCAACTTTCCTTTATCGTAAGTCTGGATCCAAGCCTCATATCTCTCGTTTAATCTACTCAGGTAATCAATGCTTATAGAACTTTCATAATCTCTTCCTCTTTTATGAATTTGATCAACAAGATTTGGAATTTCACTTCTAAGGTAAATTAGTAAATCAGGGCCTTTAACAAAAGATTCCATCAGGTTAAATATTGATTTATAATTTTCAAAATCTCTATTGGTCATAAGACCCATAGCTTTTAGGTTTGGAGCAAAAATAAAGGCATCCTCATAGATTGTTCTATCTTGAATAATGTTTTTACCATTTTCATTAAATTCTAAAATCTGACGAAATCTACTGTTTAAAAAATAAATTTGAAGATTAAACGACCATCTCTCCATTTGATCATAAAAATCGTCTAAGTAGGGGTTTTTTAATACGTCTTCATAGTGGCCTTCAAATTTATATTTTTTAGATAATAATTTAGTTAATGTAGTTTTTCCGGCACCTATATTTCCAGCGATGGCTATATGCATAATTTATATTTATGTTTAAACAAAGACCTCTAATTTATAATTTATATTTGATATATATTAATTCAATTAAACTTTGTGGCTTAATTATTGTCTATTTAATGTTGTTAAAGTTTAATTTAAAAAAAAATTATGAAAAAATTAATTCTTCTTCTATTGTTTTTAAGTTTTGATGGTTATTCTCAAGAATTTCTGGGTAAAGCTTATTATATGTCAAAAAGTACAGTTAACATGGACTGGATGAAAAATATGTCACCGGAAAGACAAAAATACATGAAAGCCAGAATGAAAACAGCCCTAGAGAAAAATTATATTTTAGATTTTGACAGTAAATCTTCTCATTTTAAAGAAGAAGTAACATTAGAAGCTGGCGGTTCAGGTGGTGGTGGATTTAATTGGATGCAGTTTGTTACCGGCCCAGATCAAGGCGATGTTTTTAAAAATATTCAAGAAAAAACGTATACTAACAAAAGAGAATTATTTGGTAAAATATTTTTAATAAAAGACAGTATACCCCCAACAAAATGGGTGATGACGGGTGAAACAAAAAAAATAGGAAAATACAATGCGTACAAAGCCACATACACTAAAGAAGTTGAGGATAGAGTCATGAGTTTTAGTAGAAATAGAGGTCAGAATTCAAATGAAGATAATAATCCAGTCTTGCCCAAAACTAAATTAGTAACTATGGTAGCGTGGTTCACACCAGAGATTCCTGTGTCAACTGGACCAGCTATGTATGGTGGACTGCCAGGGTTAATTTTGGAGATTGGAGATGATAACAGGGTAATGATATGTACTAAGGTTGTTTTAAACCCAGATGAAAAAATTAAACTCAAAGAACCTAATAAAGGAAAAGTTGTTTCTAATTCAGAATTTGAATCAATTCAGCAAGAAAAAGCCAAGGAAATGAGAGAAAGATATCAACGTGGGGGTGGAGGCAGAAACTCAAGAGCAGTTATTAGAAGATAAAAAGAGATTTAATCAAAAAATTTTATGAAAAAAATATTATCAGTTTTATTATTGTTTTCTATCAGTCTTACTTATTCACAGGTAAGATTTGAGGGGAAAATATCCGATGCCTTTGGAAATAATATAATGGGAGCTAATGTAATAGCTATTGAAAAAGAATCCAAAATTTTAGATGGCTTTGGTATATCCAGTGACACAGGTTATTTCAGAGTTTCACTAAAAAAAGGTAAAGAATATGAAATTAAGGTTTCTTTTATTGGATTTAAAGAAATTGTTTTTGATTTAAACCTCACTGAGAATTTTGAAAAAAATATAATTTTAGAGGAGCAAGCGGAAGCACTTGACGAGGTAGAGATTGTTTACGAAATGCCCGTTACAATCAAAGGAGATACAATAGTTTATAATGCAGATTCATTTAATACTGGAACTGAAAAAAAATTAGCTGATGTACTAAAAAATTTACCTGGTGTTGAAATTAATGAGGATGGTAGAGTAGAAGTTGAGGGTAAAGAAATTAGTAAAATCACGGTTGAAGGAAAAGATTTTTTTGATGGGGACTCTAAATTAGCAACTCAAAATTTACCGGCTAAAGCTGTGGGAAAAATAGAAGTTTTAAGAAATTTCACTGAAGCAGGTCAGCTTAGAAATGTTACTAATAATGAAGATAATATTGCTATAAATATTAGTTTAAAAAGTGGAAAAGATAAATTTTGGTTTGGAGAAATTTTAGGAGGATTAGGAAATGAAGACAGAGTCCTAGCTGCTCCCAAAGTATTTTATTATGCTAAAGATTTTAGCATGAGCCTTCTAACGAATACTAATAATATAGGAGAACCCGTTCTTTCCAGAAGAGATTTTTATAAATTTGGAGGTGGTTTTGGAAATTTAAATGCCCGAAATGGAACTTCAATTAATATTTCTTCTGATGGGGCAGGACTTGGAAGTTTACAAAATAACCAAGCAAAATCTATAGATGCAGAACTAGGCGCTTATAACTTTAGCAAATCTTTTAACAATGATATTTGGCAAATTAGTGGATTTGCTATCATGGCTACAACAAAAAATATAATTGAAGAAAAAATTTCTAGAAATTATACTAGTACTGGGATTATTCAAGATACAGAAGATTTTGTTGTTCAGGATAATAAACAACAACTCTATAAGTTTACAACCGAATTCAATCCTAATGACAAATTACAAACAGAGTATAACTTATTGATTAAATCAGCTGAAAACGTTGAAAGTACAGATCTTGTTTCTAGAACTTTTCCTGATTCATCAAGTGGCCCCACAATTCAGCCAATTGAATTAGATGAAATAAATTTATTAAGATCTGATAAGCCAAGTTCCATAAATCAGGAATTAAAGGCCTACTATACTCTAAACGAAGACAATATTTTTTCTTTTGAAGCTCAACATTTATCTCAAACTGAAGACCCTTTCTACAGAGCTGTTAGAGATGTTCAACCTTTTAGAGATATAATTCCTTTGGACATCAATCAATCTAAATTTAATATTAATCAAAACAGAATGGTTGAAACGGATAAATTAGAAGCTAAATTAGATTACTATTATATTTTAACACCTAAATCAAATCTAAACTTTACTTTTGGTATAACAGATGTCAAGCAAAATTTTAATTCTAGTATCTTCCAAATTTTAGATAATAAATCTGAAGTTTCATTCGACGATAATATTTTAAATAATAATGTAGATTTCAATTTTAGTGATGCATACTTGTCATTTAACTATAGGTTTATTACAGGAATTTTCACAATGGAACCTGGGTTTACTGTTAATTCTTATAAAACTGAAAACATTCAATTAGGTAGAACTGTTTCTAACTCATACTCTGACATTAGACCAGACATGAGAGTGTTTATGAAATTTAAAGATTCTGAATCACTTAGATTTACTTACAATGCAACCAATCAATTTACAGATGTTAATAATTTAGCTGAAGGCTATGTTTTTAATAATTATAATTCCTTTTTTCAGGGTAATCCAAATTTAGAGGCTGCAAAATTTTATAATTATAATTTAAATTATCAAAGTATTAATATTTTCAATTTCACTAATGTATTTGCTAGACTTGGCTATTCTAAAAGAAGTAACACAATTCAAAACAACACACTTATTAGTGGAATAAGTAGCGTTAGGTCAGCTGTAAATTCCAACTTACCAAGAGAAAATTATACTGCATCAGGAAGAATAGATAAAAGATTCAAAAACTTTAAGGCTGGATTTAATATGAATTTTAATTACAGTGATTTCAATAATACTATTAACGGAAGACTTACTGAACAAGTTAATTTTACTCAAAGTTACAAAGCTAGTATAGCTACTAACTTTAGAGATAAGCCAAATGTTGAAATAGGTTACAGTTATAATAAACGTATGTACGATACTGGAAACTTTAAAAGTTATTTTTACACAGATTCTCCATTTGTAAAAGTTGATGCATATTTTGGAAAAGGATTTGTTTTTACAGCTGATTATTCATATAACTATTATAGAGATGAAAATGTGACTTTAAACGAGTATAGATTTTTAGAAGCAGATTTATCTTACAACAAAGATGGTTCGAAGTGGGAGTTTGGAATTGGAGTTACTAATTTATTCAATGACACCTCCATAAATAGAGACAGTTTTAATCAATTATACAGTCAAACTAGATCTTATGTTATTCAACCAAGATATACTGTATTTAGATTAAAATACGATTTGACTTCTTTTGCCGGAGGATCTGGAAACGGAAAAGGCGATAAGAAAAAGAAATAACAACAATATTGAACGTATATTTGTTCAAAATTTAATAGTTGAATTTTAAATCTATTTTATTAGTCTTATTTATTTTTCCTTTTTTTTCATGGTCTCAATCATCGGGTCTTGAATCTATATTATTCTCTGTAGAAAGTGACTCAAAAAAAATATTTGAAAGGTACTTGAATCCCTTAATGAAAGGAGCGATTTACAGTACAAACAGTGGTTGGTACAATACAGCTAAAGTTCATAAAAAATTAGGAGTTGATTTGTCTTTAAAAATAAACACTTCTTTTGTACCTTCTTCTGAAACAATCTTTTCAATTTCTGATCTTGATTACATTACAACCGATGCTGATAATTTGCCAACAATAGCTGGAGATAACAGACAAGAAGATTTAATGATTACTATTCCAGCTGATGGTATATATCCTGAAATTTCAACTATTATTAAATCCCCTAAAGGAATTAAAAGTAAACTTCCACTTGGTTCAATACCAGCACCAGTTTTACAATTAGGAGTTGGTATTCCATTTGATACTGAAATTATACTAAGATACAGCCCTGAATACCATAGAAACGGAGTGGACATGTCATTAAAAGGTTTAGGTATTAAACATAACTTATTACAATATTTTGGGCCAATTGATAAAATTCCATTAAATGTTTCTGCCTTCGTCTCATTTTCAAATATGGATATAGACTATGATGTTCAATCGTTTAGTTCTTTGAATGGGTCTGGACAGGTTGCCCAGTTTAGCTTAAATAATTATAATTTATTACTACTAGCCTCAATTGATTTGTTGGTTGTGGATTTTTATACTTCCTTTGGATATTCAGGTGGGAATTCGTCCTTTAAATTACTTGGAGAATATAATTTAGAGTATGATTCTGACTCTGGCTTTCCAATTACTAAATACCTTAAGGATCCTATCGACATGAGTTTTAATGCATCTGGTTATAAAACCACAATAGGTGCTAAATTTAAATTTTTAGTTTTTAGTGCATTTGCAGATTTTACTTTTCAAGAGTATAATACCTTGTCTGCAGGAATTTCTGTAAATTTTAGATAATTTATATTTTTTTTATTAAAAAAAATATATAGTTTAGCAATCTAATTTATTGTTAGAGGAACGATTTGACTGATTGCAACCTCTTTAAAAAAGTGCTAAAGCAGATGCTTCACACCCTTTTAATTGTCAAATCACATCTAATTATAAATTTAATTTATTAATAATTAAATATATAAAAATGAGTGAACAAAAATTATCAACAAAAGCTTTACATGCTGGTCATGACACAAGCTTAAGCCAAGGAACAAGAGCTGTTCCTATTTACCAATCTACATCTTATGTTTTCAATGACTCTGATCATGCAGCAAATTTATTTGCATTGGCAGAACCGGGATATATTTACACAAGATTAAATAATCCAACAAATGATGTATTAGAACAAAGATTAGCAGCCCTTGAAGGAGGAATTGCATCTGTCGTTACAGCATCTGGAACTGCAGCAATTTCTACAGCTTTACTAGTATTATTAAGAGCTGGAGATCATATAGTTGCATCAAGCAGTTTATATGGTGGTACATTTAATTTATTAAATGTTACTCTTCCAAGATTAGGAATTACCACTACTTTTGTAGATCCTTCTGATCCTCAAAATTTTGCCGATGCTGTTCAAGAAAACACAAGAGTTTTCTTTGCAGAATCTCTTGGAAATCCAAAATTAGATGTTTTAGATTTAAAAGAAATATCTAATCATGCAAAATCATCTAAGGTTCCCTTTATTGTAGACAATACTGTAGCATCGCCAGCTTTATTAAATCCAATTGAGCACGGCGCTAATATTGTTATTCATTCTTTAACTAAATATATTAATGGAAATGGAACCGCACTAGGAGGAGTAATAATTGATGCAGGAACCTTTGATTGGTCAAGTGGTAAATTCCCTGAATTTACAGAGCCTTCACCAGGTTATCATGGTCTAATATACCATGATGCTATAGGTGCAGCTGCTTTTATTGCAAAGGTAAGAATAGAGGGATTAAGAGATTTAGGCGGTGCACTGAGCCCTTTTAATGCTTTTCAAATTATTCAAGGATTAGAGACATTAGATATTAGAATCAAAAAACATAGTAGTAATGCTTTGGAACTTGCAAAATGGCTTGAAAAAAGAAGTGAAGTCGAGTGGGTTAATTATCCTGGTTTAGAATCAAGTAATTATAATTCATTAGCTAAAAAATATCTTCCAAAAGGACAAAGTGGAATAGTTACTTTTGGAGTTAAAGGTGGATACGAGTCAGCAAAAACAGTAGCGGACAAAACATCTGTTTTTTCATTGCTAGCTAATATTGGGGATACCAAATCTTTAATTATTCATCCAGCAAGTACAACACATCAGCAATTAGGGCCTGAAGATCAAGCTTCGACTGGAGTTACTAGTGATTTGATTAGATTGTCTGTTGGGCTTGAGGACATTGAGGATCTTAAAAAAGATTTAGAATTAGCTTTTTCAAAAATTGATTCAAAAGTTTTAGTCTAGTAATATGTCTGAATTAAAAAAGCTCAATATTGAAAATTTTATTTCTGAAAATGAAACAACTTTTAATATTGAGCTTACTTATCAAATTTTTGGAAGACCACTTGGTCAAGCGCCAGTAGTGTTAGTTAATCATGCTTTAACTGGAAATTCTAATGTTTCTGGTGAAGGTGGATGGTGGAAATCAATTATTGGAAATAATAAATTAATTGATACTGAAAACTATACAATTATTGCATTTAATTTTCCTGGAAATGGATACGATGGATTTTTAATTAGAAATTATGAAGATTTAATTTTAAGAGATATTGCTAAAATTTTTATTATAGGACTAGAAAAATTGAATATCAATAAATTGTTTGCTATTATTGGTGGATCAATTGGTGGGGGGTTAGTTTGGGAAATGGCTGCCATTTCACCTGAAATAGCAGAAAATTATATTCCTATTGCATCTGATTGGACCTCTAGTGATTGGTTACTTGCAAACACTAGACTTCAAAAACAAATTTTAAATAATTCCACGCAACCTGTTCATGATGCTAGGATGCATGCTATGTTGTGTTATAGGTCTCCTTTATCTTTTCAAAAAAAGTTTGGTAGATCGAAAGATTCAGATGTTTTTAATGTTGAAAGTTGGTTACTTCATCATGGTAAAAAACTTCAGCAAAGATTTCAACTTCAAGCTTATAAATTAATGAATCACCTTTTATCTACAATAGATATTACGAGAAATGAAGAAGTTAAATTTGAAGATATTATTTCTAAAATAAAAGGAAATATTTTTATAGTTTCTGTAGATTCAGACCTGTTTTTTACTGATTATCAAAATCGCGAAACATTTTACAAGGCTTGCAGGATTAAAGAAAATATTTTTTTTAAAACAATTAAATCTGTTCATGGTCATGATGCTTTTTTAATTGAGTTTGACCAAATGAAACAATTATTATCTGATGTATTTATTAAAAAACACGTTTCTATGTTGAGAAATTAAAAAATAAAATTTACTAGTTTTTTAAATTGATTTTTGTTTTTTCAATAACTAATACTACATTTACTATCAAATATTTATGAAACGCAATTATTTTTATCAAAAATTTTATTTTTTCTTCTATTACGAAGTAAGAATCAGGTCTTTGTATATTTAATAATTTTTAAAATATATTTTATAAAGTCCTGATTTAATCGGGACTTTTTTTTTAAAGTAATAATGAAAAAAATTGGAATTCAAGGTATAAAAGGATCTTATCATGATCAAGTAGCTAAAGAATATTTTGGTGATTCAATCGAGGTTAATGAATTTTTATCTTTCGATGAATTAGCCGATTCAGTTGCGTGTGGAGATTCAGATTTTGGTATTATGGCAATTGAAAATTCTATAGCTGGTTCAATCATACCAAACTATGCTTTAATTGATAACCTAAATTTAAATATAGTAGGTGAATATTTTATAAATATAAATCACCAATTAATGGTTTATCCAGGAGTAAAAATTGAAGATTTAAAATTTGTTTCATCACATCCAATGGCACTTTTACAATGTAAAAAATTTCTTAAGAGATATCCAAATATTACCTTGGTTGAAGAAAAAGATACTGCTGATGTTGCAAAAATAATTTTTAAAAACGAGATTAAAAATACAGCAGCCATAGCAAGTGTTGAAGCTGCTCACATCTATGGTTTAGATATTATTTTTAGTAATATTCAAACTATAAAAAATAATGAAACTAGATTTGTGATTATTTCCAAAGATCTTTCTAAAAATGAAAATGATAAAGCATCACTAAAATTCTCACTAAGTCACGAAACTGGTAGTCTAGCTTCTGTTTTAAGTATATTAAAAAATTATAATTTAAATCTTACTAAAATTCAATCTTTACCAATTGTTGAAATTCCATGGAAATATTCGTTTTTTATTGATACTACTTTTAGCAACATTAATGATTTTAATAAAGCATTTGAGTTAATTAATGATAAGGCCGAATCTTTAAAATTATTAGGAATCTATAAAAATCAGATGAAATGATAAAGCAATCAAACAGATTAAATAGTGTTGAAGAATATTATTTCTCTAAAAAATTAAGAGAAGTTTCTAAAATGATAGAGTCTGGTGACTCTGTTATAAATATGGGTGTGGGTAGTCCTGATTTATTTCCCTCAAATGATGTGGTAAATGAAATTAAGAACAGTTTATCTGATCCGATAGCTCATAAGTACCAAAGCTATCAAGGAATCCCTGAATTAAGAGACGCAATATCAAAGTTTTACGACAAGTTTTTTGGATTCAAGTTAAACCCCTCCAATGAAATATTACCATTAATGGGATCTAAAGAAGGGATTATGCATATATCCTTAGCATTTTTAAATCCAGGCGATGAAGTTTTAATTCCAAACCCAGGATATCCGACATATTTGTCTGTAACAAAACTAGTAGAAGCTAAACCTAGATTTTACAACTTGTCGCTTGAAAACAAATGGTTTCCAGACATTGAAGAGTTAGAAAAATTAAATCTTTCTAATGTTAAAATAATGTGGGTTAATTATCCCCATATGCCAACTGGAGCTTCGGCTAGTAAACAACAGTTTGAGCAGTTAATAAATTTTGCTAAAAAACATAATATTTTAATTATTAACGATAATCCGTACAGTTTTATTTTAAACGATAATCATACTAGCTTACTTTCAATTGATAATTCAAAAGAAGTTGCTATGGAATTAAATTCACTTAGTAAATCTTTTAATATGTCAGGCTGGAGAGTTGGAATGTTGCTCGGTTCTTCTGAAAATATTTCTAAAGTTTTGAAAGTTAAAAGCAATATGGATTCTGGAATGTTTTATGGAATACAAAAAGGAGCTATAGCTGCTCTTAATTTAAATGAAAGTTGGTTTAAGGATTTAAATAAAATATATCTAACTAGAAGAAAATTAATTTGGAAAATTGCCGATAAACTCAACTGTTCTTATGATAAAAGATCGAAAGGATTATTTGTTTGGGCAAAGCTTCCTAATAATATAAAAAGTTCCGAAAGTTTTATAGATTCTCTTTTAAAACAAAAGAAAATTTTTGTTGCACCAGGAACAATTTTTGGTTCAAATGGAGAAGGATATATCAGATTTTCTTTATGTATTGATGAAAATAAAATTAATGAGGCTCTCAAAAGAATAGGATTATGAAAATAGGAATAGTTGGTTTAGGATTAATGGGAGGATCTTTTGCATTGGATATAAAAACTCCTTTTCCAAACTCTATTATATATGGTTTAGATAATTCAGAAGATAACCTTAATAAAGCTTTAAAAATTGGTCTAATAGACCATCAAATTAAGTATTCTGAACTAAACAAAATGGATATAGTTTTGGTTTCAGTTCCTGTTAATCATCTTCTTAAAATAATCCCGAAAGTTTTAGATACCGTCGGTAAAAATACTTTAGTGATCGATGTTGGATCAACTAAAGAAGCTATTTGTAATCTTTTAAAAAATCATAAAAATAGATCAAACTACCTTGCTGCTCACCCAATGGCTGGTACAGAATTTTCTGGACCTAGTGCTGCTCAAAAAAATCTTTACATTGGTAAAACAAACATTATATGTGAGTTTGAAAAAACAGATAATGAATTAGGAAAATTTGCACTTGAAATTTTTCAAGGTTTAAAGATGAAAACTATCTACATGGATCCCAAATCTCATGATGTTCATGTAGCATATGTCTCTCATCTTTCACACATAAGTTCTTTTATGCTTGGAAAAACTGTAATTGAAAAAGAAAAAAACGAAGATAATATTTTTGACTTAGCTGGAAGTGGATTTGAATCAACAGTAAGACTTGCAAAAAGTAACCCAAAAACATGGACACCTATTTTTTTACAAAATAAAACTAATTTAGCTGCTGCTATTGAAGAGTATGTTTCAAATCTAAATCTTCTAAAAGAGTTGATTTTAAATGAAAATGAGGTTGAGTTGTCAGAAATATTAAATAATACAAATAGAATTAAGGAAATACTAAATAATAAAATAAAAGATGAAAAATAGAAAAGAAATGAGAAGCTGGCTTGATGATTTTAATTTAAATCATCCATTGGTAATTGCTGGCCCATGTAGTGCAGAAACTGAAGATCAAGTTTTAAAAATAGCTCATGATTTAAAGAACACAGATGTTTCTATTTATAGAGCAGGTATATGGAAACCAAGAACTCGACCAGGAATGTTCGAGGGTGTTGGAGCTATTGGATTGAAATGGCTAGATAAAGTAAAAAAAGAAACTGGTTTATTAACAGCTACAGAAGTTGCAAATGCTAGTCATGTTAAATTGGCTTTAGAATATGATATTGATGTTTTGTGGATAGGGGCAAGATCTACTGTAAGCCCATTTATTGTTCAAGAAATTGCGGACGCTCTAAAAGATACTGATAAAATTGTATTAGTTAAAAACCCAGTAAATCCTGATTTGTCTTTATGGCTTGGAGGCCTTGAAAGACTTTATTCAGCGAATATTAAAAAACTTGGAGTTATTCATAGAGGTTTTTCAACTTATGAAAAATCAAAGTATCGAAATAATCCCGAGTGGCAACTTCCAATAGAACTTCAGAACAGATTTCCTGATATTCCATTAATTTGTGACCCATCACATATTGCTGGTAGACGAGATATTCTTCAAGATATTTCTCAAACTGCTTTAGATTTGAATTTTGATGGCCTTATGATTGAAACACACACTGATCCAGATAATGCTTGGAGTGATGCTGCTCAACAAATCACACCTGACGTTTTAGTCAAAATGATGGAGGGTTTAAAAATTAGAACTCTTACTAGTGATGAAGCTGACTACAAAAATCAGCTAAACACTCTAAGAACCCAAATTGATGTTATTGATCACGGTATTTTAGAAACTTTGGGTAAAAGAATGAAAGTAGCTGTTTCTATTGGTGAGTTGAAAAAGAAAAAAAATGTTGCAGTTCTTCAGACTAAAAGATGGAATGAAATTCTTGGAAATATGATCTTAGAAGGAGAGAAAAAAGGCTTAAGTGAAGAATTTGTTTTGAAAATGTTTAAAGCAATCCATCAAGAATCTATTAATAATCAAGAGAAAGTTATAAATAGTTAAATAATGAAAGGTCTAGTTTATAAATCTACAGGAAATTGGTATGACGTTCATACTGATTCTAAAAAGATTTATAAATGTAATATTAAGGGAAAGTTTAGGTCTTTAGGAATTAAAAGTACCAATCCGGTAGCAGTCGGAGATAGAGTGCTTTTTGAAATTACTGACGAGCAAGATTTAAAGGGATTAATTATTAAAATTGAGGATAGAGACAATTATATAATTAGAAAATCAGTAAACCTTTCTAAACAAACCCACATTATAGCATCAAATATAGATTGCTGTTTTTTATTTGTAACACCATCTAATCCGCAGACTTCCAGTCTTTTTATTGACAGAGTTTTGGTCTCAACTAAATCATATGGTATTGAAACCATCATTTTGTTCAATAAAACAGATATTTATAGTGATGAAGATTATGAATCGATAAATAACTTAAATCATATTTATACCAATGCTGGTTATAAAACTCTAAGAATTTCAGTTAAGAAAGGAACTAATATTGATTTGGTTAAAAGTTTTATGAAGAACAAAGTTTCTGTTTTTACTGGTCATAGCGGAGTGGGGAAATCTAGTCTTTTAAATAAATTAGATTCTAATTTGAATTTGAGGACATCAAGTGTATCCGAACAAAATGAACAAGGACAACATACTACAACATTCGCTGAAATGTTTGATTTAATTGATGGAGCAAAAATAATTGATAGTCCAGGTATAAAAGGTTTCGGATTGATTGATATTGATAAAAATGAAATTGGTGGATATTTTAATGAAATAGCAAAACTAAGTCAAAATTGCAAATTCAATAACTGTCTTCACGACAACGAACCAAATTGTGCTATAAAGACAGCTGTTTATAAAAATGAAATTTCTAAATCTAGATATAATAATTATTTGAGTTTATTAAATAGTGATGATAATAACTTTAGAACTGATAATTATAATTAATGAGAGTTATTATTCAAAGAGTTAAAAAAGGAAGTGTAATTGTAGATGGAAGAAAAATATCTTCAATTGAAAAGGGAATAGTTTTGTTTTTAGGAATCGAAAATAATGATACTTCTAATGATATTGATTGGCTTTGTAACAAAGTTACTCAATTGAGAATTTTTGATGATGAAAATAATATTATGAACAAATCTTTAATTGATGTTGATGGGGATATTCTTGTTGTAAGTCAATTTACTCTTCATGCATCCACAAAAAAAGGGAATAGACCGTCTTATATAAAAGCTGCTAAAAGCAAATTAGCATTAAAAATATATCAAGAGTTTTTAGATTTAATAAAACAAAAAATTAAAAAGAATCCTTTTTCAGGAGTTTTTGGTGCAGAAATGCTTGTTAAAATTGAAAATGATGGGCCAGTAACTATATTTATAGATTCTAAAAATAAAGAATAAAATTATGGAACTTAAATCATTACAAAGAAAAGTAGACAATTGGATAAATGAACATGGTGTTCGTTATTTTGATCCACTAACAAATATGGCTCAATTAACTGAGGAAGTAGGTGAAGTAGCTAGAGTTATCTCTCGAAAATTTGGCGAACAATCAGCAAAAGAATCTGATAAAAAAATTGATTTAGGAGAAGAGCTTTCTGATGTTCTTTTTGTTGTTTTTTGTTTAGCTAATCAAACAGGAATTGACTTGGACACTTCATTTAATAAAAAAATAGAATTAAAGTCTAAAAGAGATCATTCAAGACATAAGAACAATCCAAAGCTTAGATAATTTATGAGTTATTTGATTAGTCATAATAATAATAGTTTTTCAAATTCATTTGAAATTTCAGGTTCTAAGAGTGAATCAAATAGGTTATTAATTTTAAATTCAATTTACGGAAATTTAAAAATCGATAATTTATCTAATTCTGATGACACAGTTATATTAGATAAATACATCACCAGCTTAGAAAATCAGATTGATGTTCACCATGCAGGTACTGCTATGCGTTTTTTAACAGCTTTGTTGTCGATAAAAACTAACAAACAGTTTGTAATTACTGGGTCAAATAGAATGAAGGAAAGGCCAATAAAAATCTTAGTTGATGCTCTTAATAAATTAGGTGCTAACATTTCATATTGTGATAAAAATGGATATCCTCCTTTAATGATAAAAGGCCAAGATATAGTTGGTGGAGAGATAAGTTTGAGTTCTCAAATTAGTAGTCAATATATTTCTGCTTTAATGCTTATTGCACCTATTTTAAAAAAAGGTTTATTAATCAATCTTGAGGGACAAATAACTTCAAAGCCTTATTTAGAAATGACATTGGCGATTCTCAAAAAAATTGGAATTAATTGTTATTTCAAAAATAATATTATTTCAATTGAATCTTGTGCAACAATTAACAATTCTTCAATTTCAGTTGAATCTGATTGGAGTTCGTTGTCATACTTTTATAGTACTGTAGCTCTTTCTAGTTCATCTGAATTAAATATCGGTACATTTTATAAATCGTCAATTCAAGGTGATATTAGGTTGAGTGATATATATACAAAACTTGGCGTTGAAACAAAGTTTATAGAATCTTCATCAAGAGTCTCATTAAAAAAAATTAATGATTTTAATAGGCCAGATCATATTGATCTTGATCTAACAGAAAATCCAGACATTGCTCAAACTATTGCAGTTACGTGTTTTGGATTAGGAATTAGTTGTGATCTTTTTGGATTACATACTTTAAAAATTAAAGAAACTGATAGATTAGAAGCTTTAAAAACTGAGTTATCTAAACTGGGGGCAATTGTAAAAATCACTAATAACAGTTTTCATTTATCTCCTTCTTTTTCAATAAACACTGGTATTTCAATTAAAACTTATAATGATCATAGAATGGCAATGGCATTTGCTCCTCTGGCTTTAAAGACTCCATTAACAATCAAAAATCCAGAGGTAGTTACAAAATCATACAAGGATTTTTGGAAAGATTTAAAAAGCTTGGACTTTAATATTTCACAACTTTAATTTAATTAATTGCAAATATACTTGACATAGGGGTATGCATAAATGTATATTTGCAAACTTTAAATAACAATATGAAACTTTCACAATTTAATTTTGAACTTCCTGAAGAACGCTTAGCTGAATACCCTGCAGATCATCGAGACGAATCCAGACTAATGGTCCTGGATAGAAAAAAAGAAACTATTGAGCACAAAACCTTTAAAGATGTTGTCAATTATTTTGATGAAGGAGATGCTTTTGTTTTTAATAATACTAAGGTATTTCCCGCTAGATTGATTGGGAATAAAGAAAAAACTGGTGCAAGAATTGAAGTTTTTCTATTAAGAGAATTAAGTGATGACCAAAGATTATGGGATGTTTTAGTTGACCCAGCAAGAAAAATTAGAATTGGTAACAAATTATATTTTGGTGATGATGATAATCTAGTTGCTGAGGTTATTGATAATACTACTTCAAGAGGAAGAACATTAAGATTTTTATACGACGGTTCTTATGATGAGTTCAGAAAAGCTCTATTTGAATTAGGTCAAACTCCTCTACCAAAATTTATTAAAAGAGAGGAAGAGAGTTTTGATAAAGAAAGATATCAAACTATATATGCAAAACATGAAGGTGCAGTTGCTGCCCCTACAGCAGGAATGCATTTTTCAAAACATTTATTAAAAAGATTAGAAATTAAAGGAATTAATATTGCAGAAATAACTATGCATGTTGGATTAGGAACTTTTAACCCAGTTGAAGTTGAAGATTTATCTAAACATAAAATGGATTCTGAGGAATTATTTATAAATGAAAAGGCTTGCAAAATAATTAATGGAGCAAAAGCAAATAAAAAAAGAATTTGTGCAGTTGGAACAACTTCAATGCGAGGAATTGAATCGTCAGTATCCTCTATTAGAACTTTAAACCCGTATAGTGGCTGGACTCATAAGTTTATTTTTCCTCCTTATGATTTTAGAATTGCTGATTCTATGATCACAAATTTTCATACACCTAAATCTACATTACTAATGATGGCCTCAGCTTTTGCTGGTCCTGATTTTATAAAAGAAGCATACTCGGTTGCAATAAAAGAAAAATATAATTTTTATTCTTACGGAGATGCTATGTTGATTATATAAGTTTTTAAAATGAAAGAAAAAAAAGATATTAGATCTTTATCAATTGAAGAGCTGACTTCTTTTTTTAAATCTAATAATATGCCCACCTACAGGGCTAACCAAGTTTATAACTGGCTTTGGAAAAAATCTTGTCTATCATTTGATGAAATGACAAATATTTCTTTAGAATTAAGAAATCTAATGAAAAGTAAATTTGTCATAAATCATATTAAAATAGATAAGTTACAGAAAAGTAAAGATGGAACTATAAAAAATGCAATATCATTATATGATAATCTTTTAGTAGAATCTGTTTTAATACCTACAAAATCAAGAACTACTGCTTGTATTTCTAGTCAAGTAGGATGTAGTTTAGATTGTGAATTTTGTGCAACTTCAAAAATGGATAGGATAAGAAATTTAAATCCAGATGAGATCTATGATCAAGCCGTTACTATAAATTCTCAAAGTATAAAATATCATGATAGACCTATCTCTAATATAGTTTTTATGGGTATGGGTGAGCCTCTTTTAAACTATAAAAATGTAATCAAAGGCATTGATAAAATAACTAGTAAAGAGGGTTTAGGTATGTCACCTAAAAGAATAACAGTATCCACGTCAGGCATATCAAAATTAATTATTAAAATGGCTGATGACAATGTAAAATTTAATTTAGCTATTTCTCTACACTCAGCTATAGAAAAAACTAGAAATAAAATAATGCCTTTTTCTAAAAAATTTCCATTAGAAAATCTTTTAGAAGCTGTAAAATATTGGTATTTAAAAACTAATAAAATCGTAACTTATGAATACATAGTTTGGGAAGGAATTAATGATGACGAAGACCATATAAATGCTCTAGTTAATTTTTGCAAATCTTCACCGTCTAAGGTTAATCTTATTGAGTACAATACAACCGATAATAATCTTTTTAGGTCTGCAAAAAATAAAGCTATAGATGAATATGTGAATAAGCTTGAGAAAAATAAAATTCCGGTAACAATTCGTAAATCAAGAGGAAAAGATATTGATGCAGCTTGTGGACAATTAGCTAATAAGTTATAGTAGTATTGACATGAAAATTTTAGATAAAATTAAATTGCCTATCAAAAAAGAAATGGATCTTTTCGAAGATAAATTTTCCAATTCTATGATTTCTGATGTCCCTTTACTCAACAGAATCACTCATTATGTAGTTAAAAGAAAAGGCAAGCAAATGAGGCCCATGTTTGTGTTTTTAACTGCTAAAATGATGTCAGATAGCGGAATTATTAATGAAAGAGTTTATCGAGCAGCTTCTATAATTGAATTAATTCATACTGCAACATTAATTCATGATGATGTAGTTGATTCTAGTGATAAAAGAAGAGGTTTTTTCTCTTTAAATGCTTTATGGAAAAATAAAATTGCTGTTTTAGTAGGAGATTTTTTATTGTCAAAAGGCATGTTACTTTGTATTGATAATGATGATTTTGATTTACTCAAAATAATTTCTAAATCTGTAAAAGATATGAGTCAAGGAGAGCTTTTGCAAATAGAAAAAGCAAGAAGATTAGATATTGATGAAAAAACTTATTTTAATATAATTACAAAAAAAACAGCATCTTTAATAGCATCTTGCTGTGCACTTGGCGCTTCTGCTTCAAATTCCTCTAAAACTCAAATTAATAAATTTTATAAATTAGGCGAGAAAATCGGTATCGCTTTTCAATTAAAAGATGATTTGTTTGACTATGGTAAAAGAAAAATAGGGAAGCCAACAGGAATTGATATTAAAGAAAAAAAATTAACTCTTCCTCTTATATATGCTTTAAATAATTCTTCAAATTCTAAAAAAAAATGGCTAATTAATTCTGTTAAAAACAGTAGTGATGACGTTATAAAAGATATTATAAATTATGTTACTGAAATTGGAGGGATTGATTATACTCAAAAAAAAATTAATGAGTTTTATCACTCTGCAATTGAAGACTTAAAAAATTTTGAGGATAACGAATTTAAAGAAAGCTTAAAAAAATTAATTAAATATGTAATTGAAAGAAATTACTAGTTTATTTAAATAATTTTTTTTGTTTAAATTAATACTTTATAAAAAAATTGATTTCTAAAAGCACAATAGATAAAGTTTTTGAACAATCTTTGGTTGAAGAGGTTGTTGGTGAATTCGTTCAATTAAAAAAATCGGGTTCAAACTATAAAGGATTAAGTCCTTTTTCTAATGAAAAAACACCAAGTTTTGTTGTGTCACCTGTTAAACAAATTTGGAAAGATTTTAGTAGTGGAAAGGGGGGGAATGCGGTTGCATTTTTAATGGAGCATGAACACTTTACTTATCCTGAAGCTATAAAATATCTAGCTAGAAAATATAATATTGAAATAGAAGAAACTCAAATAAGTTCTTTAGATAAGGAAAAAGCTTCTGAAAAAGAAAGTTTATTTATAGTTTCAGAGTATGCCAAAGTTTTCTTTAGTGATACCTTGTTAAATTCTAAGGAAGGTAAAACTATTGGCTTTTCATATTTTAAAGAAAGAGGATTTAGTGATGAAACTATAAAAAAGTATGATTTAGGATATTTACCAGACAAATTAAATTATTTCTCAAAAGAGGCAATTGCAAATGGTTATGATCCAGTTTTTTTGGAAAAATCTGGATTATCAATTTTTCAAAACGAAAAATCAATTGATAGATTTAGAGGAAGAGTGATATTTCCAATTCATAGCATGTCTGGCAGAATACTTGGTTTTGGTGGAAGAATCCTAAACAATCAACTTAAAATAGCAAAATATTTAAATTCACCTGATAGTCTAATATATAATAAAAGTAAAATTTTATACGGTATATTTTATGCAAAACAGGATATTGCAAAGCTTGATAATTGTTTTATTGTTGAGGGTTATACCGATGTTATTCAGTTGCATCAAAAAGGAATTAAAAATGTCGTTTCTTCATCAGGAACTGCACTTACTTTAGATCAAATTACGTTGATTAGAAGATTGACATCAAATGTAACTATGCTTTTTGATGGTGATAAAGCAGGCGTTAATGCAACATTAAGAGGAATTGATATTATTTTAACAGCAGGTTTAAATGTTAATGTCTGCTCTTTTCCAAATGGTGAGGATCCTGATAGTTACAGTCAAGATAAGTCTTTTGAAGAAATTGATGATTATTTAAAAAATAATTCAAAAGATTTCATACAATTTAAAGCATCAATCTTAGCTCAAAACTCAAAAAACGATCCTATTTCTAAAGCAAATACTATTAATGAAATTATAAATAGTATTTCAATTATTCCAGATAGAATTAAGCAAGAAATATATGTAAAGCATTGTTCATCCATTATGGATATTTCTGAGGAGGTTTTGTTTAATTCATTAGCTCAGAAAACAAAAAATGAAATTCATTCAATTTCTAAAAAAAGAATTTCTAAAGTTCAGAAAACATCAAAAAATAAAGATGTCAATTTACTGTTTGAGTTAGAAAAAAAAATTATTGAAATACTCTTATTGTATGGAGGAAAGCAAGAAAATTTTGAAGAATTGATCTTGAAAAATGATGAAAATGGTAATGTCATTTTAGAACCTACGATTGTAAATTCATTAGTTTATGAAAAAATTTTTCTGGATTTACAACAAGATGAAATTGAATTCACAAACGAATCTTTTAAAATTATTTACGAAAAAATTATTAGTGATTTTCAGAAAAATCAAAAGTTGATTTTGGAAGTTTTTTTAAATAGTTTAGATCAAGATTTAGCAAATCATGTTACTGGAATTTTAATGAACGAAGATCAATATGAGCTTCATGATTGGCTAAGTAAAGATATATTTGTTAAACATAAAGACACAGTCATAAGTCAATTGGTTTCTGAAACTATTCTTACTTTAAGAACTTTTTTAATAAATAAAAAAGTTGAAGAATTAAAAGAAGAAACTAAAAATAATTTAGAAAACGATAAAATATTGGAGGAGATTGGAGAATATCATAAATTAAAAAAACTATTGTCAAAAAAACTTAATAGAGTTTTATAATCATTTAAGGTCTTCTGGAACTTTGTAAATTGGTATGGGAATCATTTTATGTAGATTCTGTTCATTAAATTTTTTCAAAATTTGAAAAACTTCTTTTTCTCTACCTTTAAAATCAATTAATTCTTTATTTAAATCTTTTTGTTGCATAGCCCATTCAAGTTCTTTGTAGGTTGCTCCTATTTGATCTTCATCAGTTCTCCCGTCATCCCACAAGCCATCTGTTGGTTTAGCATTAACAATCTCATTTATTACTTCAAGTGATTTGGAAATTTCAAAAACATCCGTTTTGTTTAAATCTGCAATTGGGCTTATATCTACTCCTCCATCTCCATATTTTGTATAAAAACCAATTCCAAAATCCTCAACTTTATTTCCAGTACCTGCAACTAAATGGTTATTTATACCAGCAAAATAATATAATGTAGTCATTCTAAGCCTAGACCTTGAATTCGCTAATGATAAAAAATTATTTTTATTATTTTTTTGTTCTACAGTATTTTTAAATGAACTGAAAGTATTATTAAGATCAATAGATTTATGAATAACATTATTGAATCTTTTTTGAAGCCATTTTATATGATTTGAAGCCCTGTTTACTTCATTTTGATTCTGCATAATTGGCATATCTACACATATAGTTGGAAGACCAGTACTAGCACAAAGAGTTGATGTTAAGGCTGAATCAATTCCTCCAGAAATTCCAATAACAAAACCATTAGTTTTAGATTTTTTTGAATAAGATTTTAGCCATTGAATTATATTACTTGCAATTATATCATATTTCATTTATATATATTTATTGACTTTGTGTTAAATTTGATAAAATTATACACCACAAAATTAATGGATTATAATAAGATATACACAGTTATTTTTATTGTTTTTTTTTCAATCGGGTGTAATCATGTTATTTATAATGATGTAGAAATAGTAAGATTTGAGAAAGAATTTTATAACTCAGACGAAAAAGAACTAGATGATTTAATTGATAAATATCCATTTCTATTTCCTGATCAGTTTTCTAAAACAACTTGGATTAACAAAATTAATGATTCGATTGAAAATGATCTTTATAATTATTCTTTAATTGAATTTAAAGATTATAATTTTAATTCTAATCGAGTTCAATCAATTTTCCATAACGCTAATAATATTTTAGATAACTTCAAAACCCCTACTTTAATTACACTTATTTCCAAAAGCGATTTTAACGAACGAATAATTTATAGTGGACCTTATTTATTTATTTCATTGAATTTGTATTTTGGATCAAATTATTATACAAAAATTCCAAATTATCTTTCCTTTAATATGAATAAATTATTCATACCTAATGACATTGCGTTTAAGATTTCAGAAAGATTTGTTCAAAGTAAAGATGATAGAACTTTAATTTCTAATATGATTCATTTTGGAAAAATTCTTTATATAAATAAACTACTTAACAATGAAGATGAAGATTGGGTCATATTTAATACAAATCAAAAAAAAATGAAATGGACTATTGATAATGAATTTGAAATTTGGTCTTATTTTGTTGAAAACGAATATTTTTTTAATACTAATATTGACTTGAGATCTAGATTTATTTCATTATCTCCTTATTCAAAATTCAATCTTGATATTGATAAAGAATCGCCTGGTGGCATAGGGCGTTGGTTAGGTTATAAAATAGTAGATTCTTATATGAAAAATAACAAAGTAAGTCTAAATGATTTAATAGATTTAGATCATTATACTATCTTTAAAAATTCAAAATATAAACCATTTAAATAATGAAAAAAACTCAAATTACCTTTAATATAGAATTAGATGAAAATCAAATTCCTGAAAAAATAGATTGGTCAGCAACTGACGGAGGTATTGCTAACAAAGAATCTAAAGCCGTGTTTTTGTCAGTTTGGGATCATAAACCTCAAGAAACTTTAAAGATAGATTTGTGGACAAAAGATATGCCGATAGATCAAATGAACGTTTTTTTTCATCAGACATTAGTTAGTATGAGTGACACATATTTTAGATCAACAAATAATGAAAAAATGACAGATTCTTTTAAACAATTTTGTGATTATTTTGCTGACAATTTAAATATTAAGCTCTCTTAGAATTCATTTGCAGAGAGATGTTGTGCAAGATCTCTTCTCGCCCTAATTTTGATTTTGAAGAGCTTACAAAGTGCTCGGGATGAATACCTATTTCATTATATAAAATTTTGAGATAATTATCAGGATTTTCAATAAATTCTTTTTTATTTAGTTTATCTGCTTTTGTAAAAATTATTTTGAATTGAAGATTGTTTTGGTTTAGCCACAGCATGAATTCTAAATCAATTTTTTGGGGCTTTAGTCTAAGATCTATAAGTACAAATGTTAAGTTGATATGGTTTCTATTCAAAAAGTAATCTGTTATTATCTCTTCAATTATTTTTTTTTCTTTTTTTGATTTCCTAGCAAAACCGTAACCAGGTAAATCTACCAAAAACCATTTTTCGTTAATTAAAAAATGATTGATTAGGAGAGTTTTTCCAGGCGTTCCAGAAATTTTAGCTAATTTTTTACTGTTTGTTAACGCGTTTATTAGTGAAGATTTTCCAACATTAGATCTTCCTATAAATGCATATTCATAAAATTTCTGATCTGGACAGTCTTTCGATTTTGAACTACTTTTTACAAAACTAGATGACGTTATTTTCATTTATCATAGTTTTTTGTCTATGAGCCAATTGTGAACAGTCGAATTAAATTTATCTGGGTGTTCCATCATTGGGGCATGACCACATTTTTCAAACCAAAATAATTTAGAATTTGGCAATAATTTGTCAAATTCATTAGCTACATCTGGAGGTGTAACATCGTCATTTTCACCCCAAATAAGTGCTGTAGGTATATTAATGTTTGGCAGATCTTTAGCCATATTGTGTCTTATCGCACTTTTCGCAACTGCTAAAATTTTTAAAACCTTCCTTCTGTCATTAACCGCTTCAAATATTTCGTCAACTACTTCTTTGGTTGCTATTTCAGGTGAATAAAAAACATTTTGAGTTTTAGTTTTTATAAATTCATAATCGCCTCTTCTTGGATATGTGTCACCCATTGCATTTTCATATAATCCAGAGCTACCTGTTAAAATTAAGGCTTTTGTATCTGAGGGAAATAATTTTGCATGCACTAATGCTACATGTCCGCCTAATGAATTTCCAACTAGAATTACTTTTTTCAGCTTTAACTTCTTGATAAAATTATTAATATATTTTGCAAAATATTTAACATTTGTATTAAGAAGTGAGGCAGAATAAATAGGTAATTCAGGCATAAAAACTTGATAGTCTAAATTTTGGAACCTTTCTAAAAACTCTTTAAAGTTGCCAAGCCCCCCCATAAGTCCATGTAATACAATAATAGGGTTTCCTTGTCCTCCAACAGTGTATTTAAAACCACTGTTTTCAATATGTGTAAGGCTATTCATTTTTTATAATAGATAATACATGTTTTCTAAGCAAATATAGTTATTTACAATAAGAATAATTTCAACTTTTGTTTTTTATTAGCCCACTTCTTAACAAATTTAAATAACTGTAAATCAATTATTTAATTGCATGTTTTGTGGTTTGATTGAAAATTATTAACAAAGTGGTAAAATGTGGTAAAATGTGGTAAAATTTCGATATATTTGAGTTAAACCAAAATTAAAGTGATTAACCTGATTGGAACTTACGAATGTAAAATTGATGTCAAGGGACGTTTCATGCTCCCAGTCAATTTAAAAAAGCAATTAGGCAAACACTTAAATGAAAGTTTTATTGTTAAGAGATCTGTATTTCAAAATTGTTTAGAAATTCATCCTTTTAGTGAATGGAAAATTACGATGGAGAAACTTAACAAACTCAATAGGTTCGTAAAAAAAAATAATGATTTCATAAGAAGATATAATGCAGGTGTCAGAATTATTGATTTAGATAATAGCGGAAGATTATTAATTCCAAGAGATTTGTCAAAATTATATTTTTTAAATAGCGAGATAGTACTAACATCAGCTATCAACATCATTGAAGTTTGGAACAAACATTCTTATGAGGAAGTTATTAATGATCCAAATTTAAATTTCGCAGATTTATCTGAAAGTGTAATGGGTAATCAGTCTAACGATGTATCATAGTCCGGTAATGCCAGTAGAATCAATTGATAGTTTAAATATTTTAAGTAATGGTGTTTATGTTGATTTAACTTTTGGAGGAGGAGGTCATTCTAAATTAATATTAAACAATTTAAGTAGTAAGGGGAAATTGATAGCATTTGACCAAGATATTGATGCAATCGAAAATAAAATAGATGATTCGAGATTTATTTTAATTAATCAAAATTTTAAATTTTTAAAACAAAATTTGAAATACAATAACATATTAAACGTTGATGGAGTATTTGCAGATTTAGGAGTTTCTTCTCATCAATTTGATAGTACTAAAAGAGGTTTTTCTATAAGGTTCGATTCTGAAATAGATATGAGAATGAATACTAATTCTTCATTTGATGCTAAAGAGATTTTAAATGAATATTCGGAAAATCAACTTTCAAATATTTTTTTTGAATATGCAGATTTAAGAAATTCAAAAGATATTGCTAAAACTATAGTTGATGCAAGATCTTTAGGAAAAATTAAAAGAACCAGTCAGTTAAATGAAATACTAAGTTCTTTTCTTCCAAAAGGATTTGAAAATAAAATTCTTGCTAAAGTTTATCAAGCTTTACGTATTGAGGTTAATCAGGAAATAGAAGCACTAAAAGAAGTTTTATTACAGCTTCCTAGTTTGGTTAAAAAAGGAGGAACAATTTCGTTTATAACTTATCATTCTATTGAAGATAGAATTGTTAAAAGATTTATTCAAAACGGTTGTTTTAATTCTGAGCCATCTAAAAATGAATTTGGAGTTTCTGAAATTCCATTCAAAAAAACATTTAAATTCATTGCACCATCATTAAAAGAAGTTAAATCAAACAATAGAGCTAGAAGTGCAAAATTAAGATCTGCAATAAAAATATGAGAGATAGTTTAAAAAAAATAATACTAGGCAAGTTTTTAATTAATGAAGGATCAATTAAAAACTGGGGTTATGTCTTTTTTTTGTTTACTATTTGTTTAATTATGATATACTCCTCTCATTCAGTTGATAGCAAGATCATAAAAATTGGAGATTTGAAAAATGAAATTTCAGTACTTCAAAGTAAGTTCATAAATAAAAGAAAAGAAGTAATGATATTAAAAATGGAATCTAATGTTTCACTTGTAATGGATGACAGAAACATTAAGAGTTCTACTACTCCACCAAAAAAAATAATTATTGAATAATGGAAACTAATCAAAAACAATTTTTATACAGGCTTTATCTAGTCACTGGTGTATTGGTGTTTTTGGGTTTAGGAATAGGTTATAAAATTTTTCATATTCAATATGTTGATGGTAATGATTATAGGAAAATAGCTAAAAATAATACTTTACAAAATTTTACGATTTCACCTGAAAGAGGCAATATATTTTCTGATGATGGTAGTTTGTTAGCAGCTTCAACAATCAGTTTTGATATATATTTTGATGCTGTAACTGTCTCAGATGCGAATTTTTCAAAATATTCAAAAGAACTTTCAAAAGAACTTTCAAAAACTTTTAATAAATCAGAAAAAACTTTTCTTGATAGACTAATTTTTGCTAAAAATAATAACAAAAGATATCATCTAATCAATCGAGGAGTTTCAATAGAAAATTTAAATAAAATAAGACAAATGCCACTTTTTAAAATGGGTGGTGTTAGAGGTGGTTTGATTATTGAAAAAAAGAATTCTAGAGATTATCCGTTAAACAAGATTGCAGAAAGAACTATTGGATACGAGAGGATTTCTCAAGATGATAATTTTAGTGGAGTAGGACTTGAACACGCTTTTGGTTCAAAATTAAGAGGCAAAAATGGCTTACAATTAATGCAAAAAATTTCTAATGGTAAATGGAAACCAATTTCCTCAAGTAATAAAATCGAGCCAATTCCAGGAAATGATATTATTTCAACAATTAATGTTGGATTCCAAGATATTACACATCACTCTTTATTAAAGCAATTGGAAGATTTTGAAGCTGACCACGGTACTGCGGTGGTAATGGAAACTAACACAGGTGAAATCAAAGCAATTTCAAATTTAGGAAGGACCTCAGAGGGAAAATATTATGAAAAATTAAACTACGCTGTTGGAGAACACTTTGAGCCTGGTTCCACTTTTAAATTAATGTCAGTAATCGCTGCATTTGAAGATGATAAAGTCGAGCCAAATACAATAATAGATACAGAGAAAGGAGTCCTTTCTTTTTATGGTAATAAAGTAAGAGATTCTAAACCAGGAGGATATGGAAAAATTTCTGTTAACGATGCTTTCAAATTTTCATCTAATACAGGAATTGTAAAGATTATTAGCGAATCTTATGGAAATGAACCACATAAATTTTCTGATAGACTTTTTAATATGGGATTAAATAATAAGTTAGGACTTTCAATTTTAGGAGAATCTAGCCCTAGAATTCCGCATCCAAATGATAAAAACTGGAATGGTTTATCTCTGCCTTGGATGGCTTATGGCTATGGAGTACTGTTATCACCATTACAAATTTTAACATTTTATAATTCTGTCGCAAATAACGGAGAAATGGTCAAGCCTGTTTTTATAAGACAAAGTAGATTGGAATCTAATAAAGTAGTTTTAAACCCGTCAATTTGTTCGGAAGATACCCTTAATAAAGTTAAATTAATGTTAGAAAATGTTGTAAACGATAAAGGAGGAACAGCAAATAATATACAATCAAATATTTATAGAATTGCTGGAAAAACTGGAACTGGTCAGGTTGATTATAACACTGATAATATGCAATATATTTCAAGTTTTGTTGGGTATTTTCCAGCTGATAAGCCCAAATATTCATGTATAGTGGTTATTCATAAACCCAATAAGAAAAAAGGATATTATGGGGCAACAGTTGCTGCACCAGTTTTTAAGAAAATTGCTGATAAAATATACTCTTTAACGCCAGAATTAGTTAATTATAATGAAACTAAAAAAATTAATTCTCCTCAAATTTCTAATAAAGGAAAAACACTCTCAATTGATATTGATAATTTATCGTTAATAATAGGAAAAAATTATAAAAACATTCTACCTGCTTTAGAAAATCTTGGATTTAACGTTTCTTTTATTGGAACAGGTATGGTTATTAAAGACTTCAGAATCAAAAATAAGTCTCAAAAAAATATAGTTATTAGTCTTACATGAAATTATTAAAAGACATATTATACAAAGTAGAAATTCAGTCTGTTATTGGCAATACAGATATTAATATAAATAAGATAGAATTTAATTCTAAAAAAATCTTAAAAAATGATTTATTCATAGCTATAAAGGGCTATAAATCAGATGGAAATAGTTTTATAAGTAACGCTATATCAAACGGATCAAAAGCCATTATATGCAATTCAGTTCCAAGTCAAATTACAAAAGATGTTACCTATATTATTGTTATTGATTCAAGAAAAACATTAGCCCTAATATCTTCAAATTATTATGACAATCCTTCACAAAAAATAAAACTTATTGGAGTTACAGGAACGAATGGTAAAACATCTAGTACTACATTAATGTATCAGCTTTTCAAAAGTTTTAACAAAAAAGTTGGATTAATATCTACTAACATAATTTTGGTTAATAATATCAAATTTAAAGCTAATCAAACTACTCCTGATTCATTATATCTGAACTATATTTTAAACGAAATGGTTGTTTCGAAAGTCGAATATTGTTTTATGGAGGTATCATCTCATGCAATTTCACAAATGAGAGTTTATAATTTAAGTTTTGATGTTGGTGTTTTTACAAATTTATCTCATGACCATTTAGATTATCATAAGTCTTTTAAAGACTATCGAGATGTTAAAAAAATATTTTTTGATTCTTTACCTAAATCAAGTTTTGCTATAACTAATGTTGATGATAAGAATGGCAATTATATGGTTCAAAATGCTGTTTGTGAAATCTTTTCATATTCTTTAAAATTTAATTCAAATTTTTCTTTAAAAATTTTAGAAAAAGATTTTAATGGAATGAAACTATTAATAAATGATATTGAATTATGGACTAAGCTAACAGGAACTTTTAATGCATACAATATACTTACAGTTTTTTGTGTTGCTAAAGTATTTAATATTTCAGATGAATCAATCTTGCAAAAGATCAGTTCATTAAACTCACCTGAGGGAAGATTTGAGTTAATTAATTTAAATAGTGATAAAATCGGAATAATTGATTATGCACACAGCCCAGATTCCTTAAAAAATGTATTAAACACAATTAATGATATTAAGAATCTTAATGAATCATTGATAACTGTTATTGGATGTGGTGGTGATAGAGACAAAGAAAAAAGGCCTTTGATGGGTAAAATAGCATGCTCCCTTAGCGATAAAGTGATTTTTACATCTGACAATCCAAGATCTGAGGATCCAATTGTGATAATAGATCAAATGAAAAGTGGAGTAAAAAATAAAGATAAACATAAGTTTATTTTAGAAATAAATAGGAGGAAAGCCATTCAAGAAGCATGTGAATTAGCAAGAAAAAACGATGTCATTTTGATAGCCGGTAAGGGACACGAGAAATATCAAATTACAGGAAAAGAAAAAATGAAATTTAACGATAAAAAAATTTTAATAGAATCTCTAAAAATTAATAAGTAAAATGTTTTATTTTTTATTTGAATACTTAGAAAATCAATTCCAGTTAACAGGAGCTAGTTTATTTCAGTATATTTCTTTTAGATCATCTTTAGCATTTATTTTTTCATTATTTTTTTCAATTATTTTCGGTAAAAAAATAATTAATTTTTTAAATAAAAAACAAATAGGTGAATCAATTAGAGATTTAGGTTTGATTGGCCAAAAGGAAAAAAAAGGTACACCAACTATGGGTGGACTTATTATTATTTTTTCTACTATAATTCCAGTTTTACTTTTTTCAAACTTTACAAATATCTATATCATTATTCTTCTTTTTACAACTGCTTGGCTTGGAGCTATAGGTTTTTTAGATGATTATATTAAAGTATTTAAAAAAAACAAGAAAGGACTTAAAGGTAAATTTAAAATTATAGGACAGGTTAGTCTTGGTTTAATTGTTGGTTTAACTTTATTTTTTCATCCTCAGGTAACTTTAAAAAATCAAAATAATTTAGATTCAAACAATATCCAGAAAGTTACAGTTAACTCAGAATATAAGTCTACTAAAACAACAGTGCCCTTTTTAAAAAATAATGAATTTGATTATTCATTTTTTAGTTCATTAACGGCTAGTGAAAGTAAAACTATAAGTATAATTGTTTTTGTATTCTTTGTTATTTTAATAATTACATCAGTTTCTAATGGTGCTAATTTAACAGATGGAATCGATGGTTTAGCAGCTGGTTCTTCAGTAATTATTACCATCACATTGGGTGTCTTTGCTTGGGTTTCCGGAAATATAATTTTTTCTGAGTATTTGAATATAATGTATATACCCCGCGTTGGTGAGGTAGTTGTTTTTATTTCTTCTTTTATTGGAGGTCTGATAGGGTTTTTATGGTACAATACTTTTCCTGCTCAAGTTTTTATGGGAGATACTGGTAGCCTTACTATTGGAGGTGTTATAGCAGTTATAGCTATAATTGTAAGAAAAGAGTTATTGCTTCCTCTTATTTGTGGTATTTTTCTTATAGAAACTTTATCTGTAATAATTCAAGTAACTTATTTTAAGTATACCAAGAGTAAAAAAGGCATAGGTCATAGAATTTTTCTTATGTCACCTATTCACCATCATTTCCAAAAATCTGGATTACATGAAAGTAAAATTGTAGTGAGATTTTGGATAATTGGAATTTTATTAGCGATTCTCTCTTTAATAACTTTAAAAATTAGATAATGATGAAAAATAGTATTGTTGTTATTGGTGGTGGAGAAAGTGGTGTTGGAGCAGCCTTTCTTGCTAACAAGAACGGATACGATGTTTTTCTTTCAGAATTCAATACTATAGAAAAAAAATATAAAAAAATATTAAAAAATAATCAAATTAATTATGAAGAAGGAGGGCATACTCTAGAAAAATTTCTCAAAGCTAGAGAGATTATTAAAAGTCCGGGAATTTCTAATAATTCTGATATAATTATCAAAATTAAATCTAAAAATATTCCAATAATTTCAGAAATTGAATTTGCTTACAGATTTACAAATTCTATTTTAATTGCAGTTACCGGTTCTAACGGTAAAACAACAACATGCTCTCTTATTTACCATATTCTTAAAAGTTCAGGAAAAAGTGTTGGACTAGCAGGAAATATTGGTAACAGTTTTTCTTTTTTAACGGCCAAAAATGACTTTGAATATGTTGTCTTAGAACTAAGTAGTTTTCAATTAGATGATATAATAAATTTTAATCCATTTATTTCAATAATTACCAATTTATCCCCTGATCATTTAGAGAGATATAATTATGATTTTCAGAATTATGTTAACTCAAAATTTAATATTATTTCTAATCAGTCATCCTCAGATTATTTTATTTATAATAATGATGATGATAAAATCATTTCTGAGCTAAGCAATAGAAATATCAATTCAATAAAAATTCCATTTTCATATGAAAATATACATGGAAATAATCTTACTTATGTTAAAAACGATAATATTAATTCTAATATAAATAATACCAGTTTTATGATACCAATTGAAAATTTATCCATTAAAGGAAAGCATAATGTTCAAAATAATATGGCTGCTGCAACGGTAGCAAAAATTTTAAATATTAGTGATCAAAAAATCAGGGAATCATTAGGGAATTTTCAATCTATAAATCATAGACTTGAACATGTATTAACTATTCAAAAAGTAAAATACATCAATGATTCTAAAGCCACTAATGTAAACGCTGTATATTACGCTTTAGATTCTATGAAATCATCAACTGTTTGGATTGTTGGTGGAGTAGATAAGGGAAATAATTACGACGATTTAATTCCTTTGGTAAGAGAAAAGGTCAAAGCAATTATTTGTATTGGAATTGATAATTCCAAAATTATAGAATCATTTTCTCCTTTTGTTGAGATAATTATAGAAAATGAAAATATGGTTGAAGCTGTTAAAAATGCATATAAAATTGCTAAACCAAAAGATAATGTGTTATTGTCACCGGCTTGTTCAAGTTTTGACTTATTCAAAAATTACGAAGACAGAGGGAATCAGTTCAAGGCAGCGGTAAGAAAATTATAATGAATTTATTTTTAGAAAAAATTAAAGGAGATAAGATAATTTGGTCAATAGTTATACTATTGGCAGTTTTTTCTTTTTTACCTGTTTACAGTGCAAGCTCTAATTTTGGAAATAGTTTTGTTTTATCAAATGTTTTAAAACATTTTGCAATTATAACAGTTGGTATTTTAATAATGTACGGCACACATTTGATTCCATACAAATATTTTAAAGGATTATCAAAGCTAGCGTTACCTTTTATAATAGCTGTTTTAATCCTTACTTCTTTACAGGGTAATGTAATAGATGGGGCTAACGCAAGTAGATGGATTAAGTTACCAATTATTGGCTTGTCTTTTCAGCCCTCGTCGATGGCTATAGTTGTATTAATGGTTTATGTTTCATTTTATTTATCTAAAAATTATAATAAAAAAATAAGTTTTTTCAAAACTATAATCCCTCTTTGGATTCCTATTATATTAATAGTATTTTTAATTTTACCTTCAAATTTTTCGACTGCTGCTATGATATTTTTGATGATAATTACTTTAATTTTCATTGGAGGATATCCTTTTAAATATTTAATAGGTATAGGATTTTCTGGAATAATTCTTTTTTCACTTTTCTTTTTAACTGTGAAAAATTATCCAGATTTAATGCCTAATAGAATAGATACATGGATAAGTAGAATTGAAAATTTTTCATCATCCGAAAATTCTGAAAATAATTATCAAATCTTAAGAGCTAAATCTGCAATAGCATCTGGTATGGTTTTCGGAGTTGGAGCAGGAAAAAGCTCAATGAAAAATATTCTTCCCCAAAGCACATCTGATTTTATTTATGCAATAATTACTGAAGAATACGGAACTGTTGGAGCAGTTAGTGTATTGTTTCTTTACCTTTTATTACTTTTTAGAATAATAATAGTATCGTATAAGTCTAATACTGTTTTTGGACAATTATTGGCATTAGGATCAGGACTACCTATAATTTTTCAAGCATTCATTAATATGGGAGTTGCAGTTCAGCTTTTCCCTGTTACTGGTCAGCCCTTACCATTAATAAGCACTGGTGGAACATCTATTTGGATGACTTTTCTAGCACTTGGTATAGTTTTAAGTATAAGTTCTAAAGAATCAACAGATATTTTAAATACTGATAACCCTTTAAATATACTAAGTGAAACAGAATAGATTTTTAATTTCGGGTGGAGGTACAGGGGGGCATATTTATCCTGCTATTTCTATTGCCGAAGAATTATCTACAAGATTTGAAAATAATAAAATATTATTTGTCGGTTCATCTGATCGAATGGAAATGCAAAAAGTTCCCGAATATGGATACGATATTATCGGGTTATGGATTAGTGGAATTAATAGAAAATTACATTTTTCAAATTTATTAATCCCATTAAAGATTATTTCAAGTATTGTAAAATCTTATTTTATCATTAAAAAATTTAAACCAGATTTTGTAGTAGGAACTGGAGGTTTTGCTAGTGGTCCAGTTTTATATGTTGCTTCAAAATTAAAAATACCAACTTTAATTCAAGAACAAAATTCTTACCCAGGAATTACCAACAGAATTCTATCTAAATCAGTCAATTACATTTGTGTTTCTTATTTAAAAATGGAAAGATATTTCCCAAAATCCAAATTATTATTTACTGGTAACCCTGTTAGAAAAGATATTTATTTATCAACAATCTCAAAGAAAGTTTCATTAGAGTTTTTTAACCTAAACACGAACAAAAAAACCTTGTTAGTTTTGGGAGGAAGTTTAGGAGCATTAAAAATTAATGAATTTATTGAATCCAATTTAAATTATTTCAAGAATTTAGGAGTTCAAATTCTATGGCAATGTGGAAATCATTATTTTCAAAAATTCCAGTCACTTGAAACAGATATTGTAAAAGTTCAGCCGTTTATAAAAAAAATGAACCATGCTTATCAAGCAGCTGATTATATCATATCAAGATCTGGTGCAAGTGTGATTTCTGAACTATGTATTGTTGGTAAGCCAGTAATTTTTATTCCTTCACCTAACGTAGCAGAAGACCACCAAACTAAAAATGCAATGTCTATTGTGAATTTAAACTCAGCAGAAATTGTAATGGAAAAAGATTTGGACTCTGAGTTTAATCGAGTTTTTGAAAAAATATATAATAATAAAGAATACTCTTTAAAATTATCAAAATCAATTAAAAAAATTGAAAGACCTACTGCAACAGAGGACATTGTTAATCATATTAAAAATTTTTTGAAATGATTAATAATTATACAAGAATTTATTTTTTAGGTATTGGCGGAATAGGGATGTCTTCTTTGGCTTTTTATTTTATTAACGAAAACAAACTTGTAGCTGGATATGATAAAGTGAATTCTAATATTACTAAATTACTTTCTGAAAAAGGTGCTGAAATTCACTGTAATGATGATGTTATAAATATTCCATCTAAGTTTTTAAATCAATTACAAACCCTGATAATTTATACTCCTGCTATTTCTAAATCTAATAAAGAGTTTAAGTATTTTAAAAAAAATGGATTTAGAATTTTAAAAAGGTCAGAACTACTTGGATTGATTTCTCAAAATAAATTTTGTATTGCGATTGGAGGAACTCACGGTAAAACTACAACTTCATCAATTTTGTCTCATATACTTTATGAAAACAATATAAGCTTCACTTCTTTTATTGGTGGAATTTCTGAAAATTATAACTCAAACTTATTACAAAACGGTAATGATATCGTGTTAGTTGAAGCTGATGAGTTTGACAGATCTTTTCATTCTTTATTTCCAAATATAGCTTGTGTCACATCTGTTGACCCTGATCATTTGGATATTTATAATTCAAATGAAGAATTAAATCAATCATTCAACCAATTTATTGATAATATTAAACCAAAAGGAGTACTATTCTCAAATGAAAAAACTTTACTAGGGGGTGTTTCATATGGATTTAGTTCTAAATGCGAATATTTTATTTCTAATTATTCTAATTTCAAATCTTCTTCTTTTTTTAATATAAATTATGGTGATGTTTCAATAGATTCTGTGAAGTTTAATATGCCTGGAAAACATAACGCATTAAATGCTCTTGTTGCATTTGCGATTGGAAAAGAATTGAATATTGATGACAAATCCATTGCTAATTCTTTATCTTCATTTTTAGGGGTTAAAAGGAGATTTAGCTATGCATTATACACACCTAAAATTATAATAGATGATTATGCTCATCACCCAAGTGAGATAAAAGCTGTTTATGACACTATAAAAGATTTATATCCTGACAAAACAAATACTGCTATTTTTCAACCACATTTATTTTCAAGAACAAGAGATTTTATGAGTGAATTTGCAGAAATTTTATCAAAATTTGATAATATCATTTTAACAGAAATATATCCTGCAAGAGAAAAACCTATTACTAATATCAGTTCTGATAAATTATTAGAATTAATTGATAATAAAAACAAATCAATATTAAAAAAGTCAGATTTATCAAATTTTTTAAGAGAATCTGATTCTGAAGTTTTTATAATAATGGGCGCTGGAGATATTGCTGATGAGGTTGAAATAATTAAAAATAATATTCTTATTTAATATGAATTTAAATATACTAAAAATGTCTTTCTTAATACTGTCTGTTTGTCTATTGACATTATTTAGTTTTAATAAAAATCAGAGTAGAATTATTGACTTCGTTGACTTAACTTATGTGAATACTGATTTTAAATTTATCTCCAAAGATTCGGTTAATAAATTGTTAACACAAAGTAAATTATTTTCTAATGAAATTTTGAAAAGTAATTTAAATTTGGAGGAATTTGAACGTATTATTCTATCAAATGAATATGTAAGTTCAGCTGAAGTGTCAATTAGTATTGATGGAAAATTGGGGGTTAATATTAAAGAAAAAAATCCAGTGTTTAGAGTTTTGAATGAAAAGTATTATGTTGATGCTGATGGAAAAAAAATGCCATTATCTAAAAATTTTTCCGAAACATGTCCAATGATTTTAAGTATTGTAGATTCGATTGATTTAAAAATGTTAGGTGATTTAGGTATCTACATAAAAAATCATAAATTTTTATCAAATCATATTGCAGGATTAACTAAGTCAAATAATAAATTAATATTTAATATTGACGGTTTTCAATATAATTTGAATTTAATTAGTGATGGAAATTATGTTTCGAAATTTAAAAATTATGAAGCATTTTTCAATACTGTTTATTCATCTGGTTTATTAGATAGTTTGAAATCCGTTAATCTTGATTTTAAAAACCAGGTTATAATACAAAGAAAATAAATATGGAAACAAAAAATTTATTTGTTGGATTAGATATAGGTACAACTAAAATTGTTGCATTAATTGGATCTTTGAATGAATATGGTAAGTTAAAAATAATTGGAATAGGTAAATCAAAAAGTTTAGGCGTTCATCGTGGAGTTGTAAATAATATTACTCAAACAATTCAATCTATTCAATTAGCTGTTAGTGAAGCAGAACTAAATTCATCTGAAAAAATTGATAAAGTTATAGTTGGGATTGCAGGTCAACATATTAGAAGTCTTCAGCACAGCGATTACATAACTAGGATTAATTCTGATACCGTTATTAATAATGACGATTTAGACAAACTAATAAATCAAGTTTATAAACTTGTTATGCTTCCTGGAGAAGAAATAATTCATGTACTTCCTCAGGATTATAAGGTTGATGGTCAGGCTGAAATTAAAGAACCAATAGGAATGTTTGGTGGAAGATTAGAAGCAAATTTCCACGTAGTAGTAGGTCAAGTCTCTTCTATTAAAAATATAGCTAGATGTATTAAGAGTGCAGGGATTGATTTTGAAGGAATTACATTAGAGCCTATAGCATCCTCTGATGCTGTATTAAGTCAGGAAGAAAAAGAAGCTGGTGTTGCTTTAATTGATATAGGTGGAGGAACAACTGATTTAGCAATTTTTAAAGATGGAATTATTCGTCATACGTCAGTAATACCTTTCGGCGGTAATATTATTACTGAAGATATAAAAGAAGGGTGTTCAATTATAGAGAAACAAGCTGAACTATTGAAAATTAAATTTGGTTCTGCTTGGCCTGGAGAAAATAAAGAAAATGAAATTGTTTCAATTCCAGGCTTAAGAGGAAGAGATCCAAAAGAAATTACTCTTAAAAACTTATCAAAAATTATTCATGCAAGAGTTGTTGAAATAGTCGAACAGGTTTATATAGAAATTAAAAATTATGGACATGAAGAACAGAAAAAGAAATTAATTGCTGGTATTGTTTTAACTGGAGGTGGTAGTCAATTAAAACATTTAAAACAACTTGTTGAATACATAACAGGAATGGATACTAGGTTGGGTCACCCAAGCGAACATTTAGCAGGAAATAATTCGATAGATATTTCGAGCCCTATGTATGCTACAGCTGTAGGTTTGGTTATGAATTCAACAAGAATTAGTAAAAAAAGTAATAAAAAAGAAGATATAGATCAAAATGAACTTGAAGAAATTGATGAAACAAATCAAAGTGAAAGGTTAACAATTTTTGAACAGTTTACAGAAAAAATAAAAACATTTTTAGATAACGCCGAATAAATTAAAGATTATGCACTTAAACCCAGAAATAAATAATTTGCCATTTGATTTACCAAAAAATCAAAGTAATGTAATAAAAGTCATCGGAGTTGGTGGTGGTGGTAGTAATGCAATTAACTACATGCACTCTAAGGGAATAAAAGGAGTTGATTTTGTTGTATGTAATACCGATTCACAAGCTTTAGAAAACAGTAAAGTTGAGAACAAAATTCAGCTTGGTATTTCTTTAACCGAGGGTTTAGGAGCTGGGGCAAATCCTGAAATTGGAGAAAAAGCGGCAGTTGAAAGTTTTGATGATTTAAAGAAAATGCTTGAAACTAATACTAAAATGGTTTTTATAACTGCAGGAATGGGAGGAGGAACTGGTACTGGAGCAGCTCCAGTAATCTCAAAATTAGCTAAAGAGATGGACATATTAACTGTTGGAATAGTTACTATGCCATTCCAATTTGAAGGTAAGATAAGAGAGCAGCAAGCCAAAACAGGAATTGAAAAATTAAGAAAAGAAGTAGATGCCTTAATTGTTATTAATAATAATAATTTAAGAGATATTTACGGAAATTTAGGATTTAAAGAGGGATTTGCAAAAGCTGATGAAGTGCTAGCTACGGCGTCAAGAGGAATAGCTGAAGTTATTACTCATCATTATACTCAAAATATTGATTTAAAAGATGCTAAAACAGTACTATCAAATAGCGGAAATGCTATAATGGGTTCTTCTACGGCTGCAGGTACTAAAAGGTCAATTGAAGCTATTTCATCTGCTCTTGACTCCCCACTTTTAAATGATAATAGAATTACAGGAGCTAAAAACGTTTTATTACTAATTGTTTCTGGAAAAGAAGAAATAACAATTGATGAAATCGGTCTTATTAATGACTATATTCAAGAAAAAGCTGGGCATGGAGCTAATATTATAATGGGAGTAGGTGAGGATTTGAATTTAGAAAGCTCGATTTCTGTTACAGTAATCGCTACTGGTTTTGACCCCAATCAACAAGACGAAATCATACATTCTGATCCAAAAAAAATAATTCATAATCTTGATGAAAATAATGAATATGTTCATAATCTAAGTTCTGACACAATGATTGATAAAAAAGATTCTTTACAATTTGATTTTGCCTCAAATTCAATCGATTTTAAAAACACTAATTCTGAAATAGAAAATACAGATAATACTAAGATTATAAATGATACTCATGTTAATTATGAGGAAGTGATTTCAGATTTAAAAATTAATGAAGATAAAATAGAAATCAATGATGTTTCACTGAATATAAATGAAATTGAAGTTACTTCACCTGAGGAACTTAAACCTATTGATCAAGTTTCATTTGATTTTGATATGCCATTAAAAAAACAAACAATTGAGTCAGATAAAATTGTTCATGAACTAATTGAAGATCTAAACGAAATAGAAGTTGTAAATCCTATTCATATCATTCCTGTAACCGAGATTAACGGAATAAATGCTAATAAATCGGGTATCGATGATTATGAAATTAATAATACTGTTGAGCCTTTGGCATCTGAAATTAAAGCAGACAACAAGGAAATTGTTTTAAATCCTTTGAACAGCTCAATAGCTGATGGATTATCTAAAAGAACTGAGGAACGAAAAATTAAATTAAAGCAATATAATTACAATTTTACTAAAGCTAATAATATTAAATCTATGGAGAATGAACCTGCTTTTAAAAGAGCTGGTGTTAGTTTAGATAGTGAACATCAATTTGAATCTTCCAGATCAGTTATAGGTGAAGATTTAAACGGAGAGATTAATTTGCGAACCAATAATTCGTTTTTACATGATAACGTGGATTAAAATAAAATTATATGAAATTAATAGATAAAATATCAAGTTCAATTATATCAGCAATGAAAGAAAAAAATGTTGATGAATTGGAGTCTTTAAGAGCAATTAAATCAGCACTTTTGTTAGCTCAAACCCAAAAGGGTTCAGATGGTAATATACAAGAATCAGATGAAATTAAAATTCTTCAAAAATTAGTGAAACAAAGAAAAGAAAGTGCAGAAATATATAAGAAACAAAATAGATTAGAACTAGCAGATATTGAGATTAGTCAATCTAATATAATTGAGAGATTTTTACCTGCTCAAATTAGTTTAGAAGATCTTGATAAATTAATTAGTGAAATTATTAGTCAGACTGGAGCTAAAGGAATGAAAGACATGGGAAAAGTAATGGGTATTGCATCAACTAAACTTTCTGGAAAAGCAGATGGAAAAACTATATCAAATATTGTACGCACAAAACTTATATAATAAATAGGCCCAGTAGTTCAACTGGATAGAATATCAGATTTCGGCTCTGACGGTTGGGGGTTCGAATCCTCCCTGGGTCACTAAAAAAACTAATGAACAAATTTTTTATAGTATTTATTTTACTATTAAACATTGAATTGTTGTCACAAAATAACTCGGAATTATTTGAGATGAAATTTAATATTTCTAATATTAAGTCCTCAGGAAATTTAATAATTGCAATTTGGTCTGACTCATACTCATGGAATACTAATAAAACAAATAGCTCAGGTCAAATGGTTGGTTTTGACTATGCTTTTAAAGAAAAGGTTCAAAAAGGTAAGTTTTCTACCATCATTAATTTACCTAAAGGAACTTATTTCATATCAATTTTATTGGATGAAAACTTTAATAACGTATTAGATAAAAATTTTATTGGAATTCCAACTGAACAGTATGGTTTTTCTACAAAAAAACAGATCAGGTTTAGAAAACCAAAATTTGATGAAGGTTCTATTAAATTTTTTAAAAATACTATTTTAAATATTGAGTTGCAGTAATTAAAGTTTAACTATTTTATTAATTTTTAAATTTTGTTTTGGAGCTACTATAATATTCAAAATTTCGAATGGCATTTCAATTTCCTCTAAAATTTCTTTTGTTTTAACTATTACAAGTAGTTCTCCTTTTGCAGGAACTTCTAATATTGATCCATAACTATGGAACGTGTAATTTCCATTATATTTCAATTTTAAAGGAACAACTCCACTATTCGAAATTTTAATAGTTACTATTTTTTTGTAGTAACCATTAGAGTTAATGTTTAAATTTTCATTTATAATTGGCAGAATGTTTTCTTCTTTTCCTATTAACATGTCTCTATGCCAAACAAAAGTTTTCTGTGCGAATAACGCATCTCTAATACTTTTTTTTGTTATGTTTTCTGAAATTATAAACGTAACTGGTCTATGATATTTTTTTTCTTTATCAAAAGTCCAATCAATTAATCCGTGAATATCACTAGTACCCATTATGGTAAGATTATTCTCAAGTGCCAATGCTAATGCCTCTTCAGAGTAAGTGTGCTCATTCACGACCTCAATACCATGAAATAATTTCTTTCTTAAAAGTTTTTCATGTAAATTGTCAAATCTTGCAATTGCATCATCTCTATTTTCAACCCAATTGGGGTGATTCCAAAAAACAAAGGCTCCTTGTTTATTTGCTTCAATAATTGCTTGTTCTCCGTCCGGATTAATTAAAGTATTAGAGTCTTTTACAAAAACTGCATTAAAGTGTCCAGGTGGCATTGGTTTAGTTATTTCTGTTCCGTTTATTACCATTAAAGGTTCATTTTTTGTCAGCATTGCATTTGAAATTTGAAAAGACCTATTTCTATCTTTTATATTCATATCGTTTTTATAAGATAAATATTCTAAATGCTCAGTCAAAGAAATTAAGTCAAGTCCATCTCTTCTAGCTTCTTTGACTCTTATACTAGGCCAAACTTCACCATCTGAAAACACAGAATGAATATGTAAATCTGAGGAAATCAAGAACATTCCTTTTGGACTCTTGAAAAATTCTTTTCTTGATTGTGCGTTAATATTAAATACAATTAACATAATTATTAAAGTGGTTATAGTTTTTTTCATAATACTAAATTGATTTAAGTAGTTTTTTTCTTATTCTCAGGTATTTATTAATTGATAAAGAGTAATTTGTATAATTTAAGAATAATTTTTTGATTAATCTTTTGTGTTTATTTGCATTTTTGAATTTTAATTTTTCAAGCAATTCGTAGTCTTCAATCCCTTGTCGGTGTGCTTCAAAGCGAAGTGACGAAAGTGGTCCATCTTTACCGGGATAGATTATATGTGTATCACCTGCTGGAAGATAATTTTTACTAGATGCTTGAGGAGATGGATGTTTTACTACACTTTGTTTGAAAGGATTAGCCTTATATTGATTTAATCCCCAGTGTAAGTATCCAAAGGTATTGTATTTTGAACCTGCCCATCCAAAATAGACTTGTCTGATTTTTTCCATATCTAATGTCCTGTTTAACCACTTTCCCCCAGGAACTAAACATGTATATATTAAAGTTTTTTCTCCTTTTTTCTCTCTTTCTTTGAAAAAATCTTGATTTTCTTGAAAATCATTTATTAGCGGGCACCACAAATCAATTGAACCAGACAATGATTCTTTTGCATTAGTAGCTTCCATTATTTTAATTTCAGGATATATAGATTTTATTTGTTTTGATACATCTTTATAACATTGAGCATTAATATCTGTAGGTTCGTCTGCAATATGTTGAAGCCACTGATTTTCTAACTTATATTTTTTTGTAAATGATTTAATTTTTCTAATTATAGTGTCAATTTCCTTTTTCCCATCCTCAGAGTAATAACCTTTTTTACGTAGTTTTGTTTTTAGTTCAGGGTTGCCCCAATCGTCATTAGCTCCTCTGTTGAGTAAGTGTGGAGATTCAAAATATTTAAATCCATATCTCTTGAAAACATTTATAAATGAAATCATTTTTTCTTCATCTAAAGAAATTTTATTACTTTTTAAACTAATAAGCTCGTGTGGAATTATAATACAATTTTGACGCCCCTCTGCCATCATTTTAGCATATTTATCAAGCATAACAAACCACTCTTTATTCCATCTCTTTAAATCGTGCATTTCTTCCATTTTACTCAAATTAAACCAATTTGTATAAAAGAATTTACTTTCTTCAAGTTTTGGAATTGTAGCATTATGAATCTTAATTTTAAATTTTAATTGTTTCTTTTTAAAATCATCATTTAAAATTACATTCAATTTAAAACTGCCAGTGCTTTTAAACTCAGCAGATTTTACTGAAATTCTTAATAAAGAAAAATTACTAACTGTCTTAATTTTATTAATAGCTAAAGGTTGAATGACTTCGAATATTTCAAATGGAGCTCTTCTTATAACATCTGGATTAATTTGCCCCAAAAACTGTTCAGTCCTACTATCGACACCAGTATTTTCTTCAACTGGAACTGGCTTTATTATTGAATAAGTAATATTATTTAAATTCTTTGATATTGTATTAAAAGTTAATGTTTTGTTTGATTTGGATTTAATTAAAATTAATGCTTCAAAATCAGAGTTTTGTGGAATATTATAAGAAAAAGTTTGTTTAAATTTTATATTGTTTTTATCTGGATATGTAGCTTCAAGAGTTGATATTATACCGGCTTCGAATTGACAAAATAATTCTTTTGAATTCAAAAAAATAAGTATAAATAAAATAAATAATGATTTTATGTTTTTTCTTTTCATTTGGATTATATTTACCTATTACACTAAAATTACAATTTAAATCAACATCATATGAAAAACATAAATTACCTTTTGTTATTTCTAATAGTTCTTTTCTCTTATTCTTGCGCCTCTCTATCTTTATTTTCACCTGAAACACATAATCATTATACTAACAGTAATGATAGTTCAAGCAAAAATGAACCTGTTGTAAATCAGGCAAATACTATAAATTTATTTAACGGAAGTGATTTAAATGGATGGATTATTTATGGAACTGAAAAGTGGTATGTAGAGGACGGATTATTGATTTGTGAAAGTGGTCCAAATGCTGAATACGGATATCTTGGTACCGATGAATTTTATAAAAATTTCGTTTTAAATCTTGAGTTTATGCAAGAAGCAAACGGAAATAGTGGTGTTTTTTTTAGATCAACTGTTGAAGGAACTAAAGTTAGTGGTTGGCAGGTTGAAGTAGCTCCACCTGGTTTATATACTGGAGGGGTTTATGAATCATATGGTAGAGGTTGGCTTGTAAAACCTAGTATTGGTAAAGATTCATCTCTAATTATGGGTGATTGGAACAAACTTACTGTGAAAGTTCAGGATGAAACTGTAACTACATGGTTAAACGGAACTAAAATGATTTCATATACAGATAAAAAAATTGGAGAAGCAAATGGAAGAATAGCTTTGCAAATTCATGACGGAGGAGGTATTAAAGTAAAGTGGAAAAATATAAAACTTCAAAAATTATAAACTTTTAAATAATTTTCCTGAAGAGTGATCTTTAGATGCACCTGTAACGCTTTTCAAACAATTTATTTTATTATTGAATCGTAATAGTCCCATATAAGCAAATATTAATGCTTCTTTATTATCAATAATTTTTTTTTCAGGAATTATAACATTACAGTTTAGCTTATTTTTTAATTTTTTAATTATAGTTAGGTTATAAGTTCCTCCTCCTGTAATTAGTATAGATTCATTTTCTTTGTTTTCTATTATTGAAATATTAATTTGTTCTGCGATGTGTTCAATAAAGGTTTTTAAAATGTCATTATTATTAATTGAAAAAGAATCAATTAATGGTATTATCTTTTCATTTACAAACTCTATTCCTAATGATTTAGGTCCTTTAGTTTTATAGTACTCTAACGAATTTAGTTTGTTAAATAATTTATAATTCACATTCCCTTTTTCAGAAAATTTACCGTTTTTATCATAAGGATATCCCAATTTTTTAGAATAATAATTTAGAACTGTATTTACAGGACAAATATCGAAAGCTTTGATTAATTTGTTTTTTTTTATTGAAATATTTCCAAAACCTCCAAGGTTTAAACAATATTTATAGTTTTTAAATATATTTAAGTCGCCAATAGGTACCAATGGAGCACCTTGTCCTCCAAGTTCCACGTCTTGAGTTCTAAAGTCGCATATTAAACTAATTTTTGTTCTATCAAATATTACACTTCCTTTCCCAATTTGTTTGGTAATTCCTTTTTTCGGATCATGAAAAACTGTATGACCATGGGACGAAACTAAATCTACCTTTGGATTTCCAATTTTTAGAATAAATTTATTAATATTATCACCTATTAGTTTTCCAAACTCGTTATCTAGTTTATTAAGTTCGTTTAACCCTAGGTTAATTGCATTTGAAAGTTTGTCGGTCCAATCTGAAGAGTAATTATATGTTTTACTGTTTATTATATTGAAATCAGAATAATCATCACAATTAAATGAAACTAAACAAATGTCAAGTCCATCAAGAGATGTTCCACTCATGATACCAATAACGTTAATAGATTTTGAACACATACGTATAAATATGTATTAAAATAATTAAAAACTTTGGATTTAATTAATAATAGAGGATAGCTCAGAAATTGTCTGAGTAGGATTTTCAGATTTAAATACAAAACTACCGGCTACTAGCGCATTAGCACCACAATCTGTTAATTTTTTTGCATTTTCTGAATTGACTCCACCATCAATTTCAATTATAGCGTTAGAATTTTGTTCTTTAATTAATGATTTAAGTTCCTTGACTTTATCATAAGTACTCTCTATAAAAGATTGACCACCAAACCCGGGGTTTACACTCATTACACATACTAAATTAAGATCTTTTATAATTGATTTTAAAGTCGATATGGGTGTATGAGGGTTGATTGCTACCCCTGCCTTCATTTTCAAATCTTTTATCCTCTGAACAGTTCTGTGAAGATGATTACATGCTTCGTAATGTACGGTAAGTATATCAGCTCCAAGTTCAGCAAAGTTTTCTATATAATTGTCAGGATTGACAATCATCAAATGTACATCTAAAGTTTTTTTTGCATTTTCTTTTAAAACCTTCATTATAGGAGTCCCAAAAGAAATATTTGGAACAAAAACTCCATCCATAACATCAATATGAAACCAATTTGCTTCACTATTATTAACCATTTCAATCTCACTATAAAGATTTCCAAAATCACAAGCAAGCATTGATGGAGCAATGATATTCATTATTAACCTAAATAAGTTTTTAATATTCTACTTCTGGAAGTATGTTTAAGTCTTCTAATAGCTTTTTCTTTGATTTGTCTAACTCTTTCTCTAGTAAGATCAAATGTTTCTCCTATTTCTTCAAGTGTCATAGCATGTTTTTCTCCCAAACCAAAGTACAACCTAACAACGTCAGCTTCTCTTGGTGTTAAGGTTTCAAGAGCTCTTTCAATTTCAGTTCTTAAAGATTCGTGAAGTAAATTTCTGTCAGGATTTGGTGATTCACCACTACGAAGAACATCATAAAGATTAGAATCTTCTCCCTCAACTAATGGAGCATCCATTGACACATGTCTTCCAGAATTCTTCATCGATTCTTTAACATCAGAAACTGTCATGTCTAATTCTTTCGCAATTTCTTCTGCAGAAGGAACACGTTCGTTAGCCTGCTCCAAAAAAGCATACATTTTATTAATTTTATTTATAGAACCAATCTTGTTTAATGGAAGTCTAACAATTCTTGATTGTTCTGCAAGTGCTTGTAATATTGATTGACGAATCCACCATACTGCATATGAAATAAATTTAAAACCTCTAGTTTCATCAAATCTTCTAGCAGCCTTTATTAACCCTAGATTACCTTCGTTAATCAAATCGGGAAGAGTAAGACCTTGATTTTGATATTGTTTTGCTACAGAAACAACAAATCTTAAGTTAGCTTTTGTGAGTTTATCTAATGCATTTTCATCTCCAGCTCTAATTTTTTGAGCTAATTCAACCTCTTCTTCAGCAGTAATTAAATCAACTTTTCCTATTTCTTGTAAATATTTATCTAATGAAGCTGTTTCTCTATTTGTTACCTGTTTTGTGATTTTTAATTGTCTCATTATTCAGTATTAGACTTATTATACGTTAAAAGTTTTAAAAAGGTTACAATAATTAGTTATTATCTTTTTCCTCTATTATCTCTTCCTCTGTTATCTCTTCCTCTATTATCAGATCTAGGAGCTCTTGGTGGCCTTTCAACATAACCTTCAGGCTTTTCTAGCAATGCTTTTCTTGAAACTTTTTCTTTTCTAGTTCTAGGGTCTGTACCAAAATATTTAACTTCTAATTCATCACCAAGTTTAAGAACATCACTAACATTTTCTGTTCTTTCCCATGCAATTTCACTAACGTGTAATAAAACTTCGTTTCCAGGTGCTTCTAAATATTCAACTACTGCTCCAAAGTCCAACATTTTTATTACTTTAACCTTGTAAGAGTTTCCTTTTTCTGGTTTAAATAAAAGTGAATCTATTTTTGCAAGAACAGAGTCAATTCCCTCTTGATCAGTTCCAAGAATTTCCACGATTCCTTCTTCTGTCTCTGGATCCTCATTTATAACTATTGTACAACCAGTAGTTTTTTGCAATTCTTGTATTACTTTACCACCAGGTCCAATGAATGGTCCTATGAATTCATTTGGAATTCTACTAGTCACCATTTTCGGAGAATGAGATTTAACATCTTCATTTGGTCTTTCAATAGTTTCAGTTATTTTATTTAAAATATGTAACCTTCCTTCTCTAGCTTGTTTAAGTGCATTTACTAAAATTTCATATGATAGACCTTTTATTTTAATATCCATTTGGCAAGCTGTTATTCCTTCAGAAGTTCCAGTTACTTTAAAGTCCATATCTCCAAGATGATCTTCATCACCTAAAATATCACTCAAAACCGCATATCTGTCTCCATCAGAAATTAATCCCATTGCTATTCCAGAGACAGGTCTAGTTATTTGAACTCCTGCGTCCATAAGAGCCATTGTACCTGAACATACGGTCGCCATAGAAGATGAACCGTTAGACTCAAGAACCTCACTAACAACTCTCACAGTATAAGGACAATTATCAGGTATCATCCCTTTTAAACCTCTTTGAGCAAGATTACCATGTCCCACTTCTCTTCTTGATGTTCCTCTTAAGGGTCTAGCTTCTCCTGTACAAAATGGAGGGAAATTATAATGAAGATAAAAAGTCTCTTCACCTTCATAAGATGGCATATCAATTTTATTAGCTTCTCTCGATGTTCCAAGAGTAACAGTGGCTAAGGCCTGAGTTTCTCCTCTTGTAAATATAGCAGATCCATGAGTAGATGGTAAGTAATCAACTTCACACCATATATCTCTAATTTCATCCGTTTTTCTTCCGTCAAGTCTTATTCCTTCACTTAATGTTAATTCTCTAACAGCTTCTTTTTGAGATTTGTTAAAATATTTACTGATTAATTTTCCGTGTTCTTCAATTTCTTCATCTGTAAATGAAGCTTTTATTTCGTCTTTAACACTTGCAAAAGCTAAACTACGTTCAGCTTTGGAAGTACCTTTTTTTGCAATGTCATAACATTTAGTATAAGAAGCATCATGAATTCTTTTAGCTAGTTCTTCATTTTCAACACTAGTTTCGTATTCTCTAACTTCTTTTTTTCCAACAGCGTTAGCTAATCTTTCTTGGGCTTCAATTTGAATTTTTATAGATTCGTGAGCAAATTTTATGGCATCTGCCATTTCTTCTTCACTACATTCATCCATTTCACCCTCAACCATCATTACTGAATCAGCAGAAGCTCCAACCATTATTTCTATATCAGCGTTAGCTAATTGAGCTCTACTAGGATTAATAACAAATTTACCATCTATTCTTGCTACTCGAGCTTCTGAAATTGCACATTCAAACGGAAAGTCACTTAATTGAATTGCAGCAGATGCTGCAAGTCCAGCAAGAGCATCAGGCATTACATCCTCATCATGGGACATTAATTGAATCATGACCTGAACTTCAGAATGATAATCTTTTGGAAATAGTGGACGTAAAACTCTGTCTACTAATCTCATTGTTAATACTTCGCCGTCACTAGGTCTTGCTTCTCTTTTGAAAAAACCTCCTGGATATCTTCCCGCAGCAGCAAATTTTTCTCTGTAATCGACCGTTAGAGGAAGGAAGTCAACATTACTGGCTTCATAGTTAGATACAACAGTACATAAAAGCATTGCTTTACCCATTTGAACAACTACTGAACCATGTGCTTGCTTTGCAAGTTTACCAGTTTCTAGTGTTATTGTTCTTCCATCACCTAAATCGATGGATTCGTTATAAGTTTTGATTTTCATATTTTTCATTAAATTAATTAAGTTGTGTTGTGTCTTAGTAGAATACCAATGAAAAACTGTGTAAAAACTATTTACGTAAGTTTAATTTTTTGATTATTTCACGGTATCTATTAATATCTTTTTTCTTTAGATAACTCAACAAACTTTTTCTTTTACCAACCATCATTACTAAAGATCTTTCAGTGTTATAATCTTTTCTATTCTTTTTAAGATGTTCTGTTAAATGATTAATTCGTTTTGTGAATAATGCAATTTGACCTTCAGCTGAACCAGTATCGGATTCTGATTTACCGTGTTCTTTGAAGATTTCTTTTTTGTTTTCTTTTGTTAAATACATGCCAATATTATTTTAAATGATTTTTATGTAGCTAATTAAATTTTAATTAGCGCGGCAAATATAAGATTATATTTGATAAAAATGTAATTTTAAATTGACCTTAATGGTCTGTTGAGAATTAAATCAAAATAAAGATTAATTTTTTTCTTAATTTCAGTTCTAGAGCTGATAAAGTCTAAAAATCCGTGTTCCAATAAAAATTCAGAAGTTTGGAAGCCTTCCGGCAAGTCTTTTCCTGTCGTGTCTTTGACAACTCTTGGACCAGCAAATGCTATCAATGCTCCAGGCTCTGATATGTTTATGTCACCAAGCATTGCAAAAGATGCAGTAGTTCCACCTGTAGTTGGGTCAGTACATAATGATACGTAAGGTATTTTATTATTAGCTAACTGAGCTAGTTTAGCCGACGTCTTAGCCATTTGCATTAAAGATATTGCTCCTTCCATCATTCTAGCTCCACCTGATTTTGAAATTATAATTAAAGGAATTTTCTTTTTAATAGCTATGTCAACTGCTCTACTTATTTTTTCACCAACTACTGAACCCATAGACCCTCCAATAAACTTAAAGTCCATACATGCTATAACAATATTCTCACCACCAGATTTACCAATGGCAACTTTAATAGCATCTTTTAAGCCTGTCTTTTTTCTTGCATCTTTGGTTCTTTGTTTGTATGATTTTTTATCACTAAATTTTAAAGGGTCCTTAGCCTTAATATTTTCATCTATTTCTTTGAAATTATCATCAAATAAAATATTAAAATATTCTTGACTACCAATTCTAATATGAAAACCATCTTCAGGAGAAACAAATGAATTATTTTCTAGCTCTTCAGTATCAATAATTTTTCCAGTAGGAGTTTTATGCCATAAACCCTCTGGTGTATCTTTTTTTTCTTCAGTTGAAGTATGTATTCCTTTTGTTTTTCTTTTAAACCAAGCCATATAATGGATGTTTACTCAAATATACTAAACCAAATTTAGTTCAAGGTATCAACGTTATTAAGATCTTCAAATGCTTGAGTAAGTCTAGATATAAAACTTTCTTCAGCTTTTCTTAACCAAACTCTTGGATCATAATACTTTTTATTTGGGATATCATTACCTTCAGAATTTCCAATTTGAGATTTTAAGTAATCTGTATTCGTTTTAAAGTAATCTCTAATTCCACACATAAACGCATATTGCATATCGGTATCAATATTCATTTTTATAGCTCCATAATCAATAGCTTCCCTAATTTCTTTTACTGAAGAGCCAGACCCTCCGTGAAAAACAAAATTTATAGTATTATGTTCCACATTATATTTTTTTGAAACAAAATCCTGAGAATTTTTTAAGATTTTTGGAGTTAATTTTACATTTCCCGGTTTGTAAACTCCATGAACATTTCCAAATGCAGCAGCTATAGTAAATTTATCACTGATTTTTGATAATTCTTCATAAGCATATGCAACTTCTTCAGGTTGAGTATAGAGTTTCGAATCATCAATGTCAGTGTTATCAACACCATCTTCTTCACCACCTGTAATACCTAATTCAATTTCTAATGTCATCCCAATTTTACTCATCCTTTTTAAATATTCTTTACATATAGAAATATTTTCCTTAATCGGTTCCTCGGAAAGATCAATCATATGTGAGCTGAATAAAGATTTTCCTGTTTTTTCAAAGTGATCTTCACTAGCTAAAAGTAATCCGTCAATCCAAGGTAAAAGTTTTTTAGCTGCATGATCTGTATGTAGGATGACAGGAACATCATAAGCTTCTGAAAGTTCATGAACATGTTTTGCACCAGCTATTGCACCTTTAATAGCGGCATTTTGATTTTCATTAGAAAGTCCTTTTCCAGCATTAAAAACAGCTCCTCCGTTTGAAAATTGAATTATTACTGGAGCGTTTAATTTTGATGCTGTTTCTAAAACTCCGTTAATTGAATTTGATCCAATTACATTTACAGCAGGTAATGCAAATTTTTTTGCTTTTGCAAGATTAAAAATTTCTTGAACTTCGTCACCTGTGGCAACACCTCCTTTAATTTGATTACTCATTTTTAATTTTTAATTAGTGCGCTAAATTAAAAAGAATTATTGGTCCTAAAAAGGATAATTTAAACCAATATTGAACACAGCTTTTTTTAAATTAAAATCAGTTAACCATCTCTCATTGCTTTTAAGTACTGGGTTGTAAGTTTTTAGTCCCATGTCTAATCTTAAAATAAAATAACCAATGTTATACCTTAATCCAATACCGCTTCCTATTGCTATTTCGTCTAAATCTTTTAAGCTATTAAATTTTCTTTTAGAATCTTTTGTGTCATCAAATACATTCCATATGTTTCCTATATCGGTAAATAAAGCACCATCTATACGTCCAAGGATTTTAAACCTGTATTCAATATTCATGGCTATTTTCATATTTGCTTCATTGAATTCACTTAAAGCTTCACTACTACCGGGACCAAGTCTGTAAACCTCCCAAGCTCTGTTGTCGTTTGATCCACCAGCAAAAAATGATTTTGAAAAAGGAATGTTATTTGAATTTCCAAACGGAATAGCTAATCCAAAAAATGATCTAAAAGCTATAATAGAATTTAATCCAATTGGCCAATGTTTTATATAACCAGTCTCAGTTTTTATAAATTGTGAGAATGTTAATCCTAAAACTTTATTTTTACCAAACTCATCCTTCGAAAAATTTAAAAGATTACTGGAAAGATTTGTTAAATTTCCTGCAAGCTCAACTTTTAATTTAAATTCTGAAAATTCATTATTATATATATTATTTATTGACTTATTTGATAAAGAAAAACTTGACCCTATTATTAAATTGTTTGATGT